>Ga0123354_10001743_pt1 | contig 27318 bp, 15 predicted proteins | sample TergutLab28metaG_2_FD_97872 | JGI IMG/M metagenome (GOLD analysis project Ga0123354, IMG submission 97872) | Labiotermes labralis P4 segment gut microbial communities from Petit-Saut dam, French Guiana - Lab288 P4 | ecosystem: Host-associated > Arthropoda: Insects > Digestive system > Gut ... | reverse complement strand
CCACTGGACTAAATTATTTCGTGTATATTTGAAGGCTTCAATTACGGTGGTGGATTACATTTTGGTCTTCTGTATTATGTCACAAACACAGGCTTCAGAGGAATATTTCCACCCTGAAGATGGTAGAAAATAGTTCGTGTAAAACAAACATTGTAGCCGTTCACTGGACTGCACGGTATCATAACTTGGGAAGTCCACGATCGAAAGTACACATAAACTTGGAATAAATTGTAGCTCAATTGTGGGAATTTTTCTATTTAAATACACTTTTTTAATATTAATGATTTGTATTAGTAACGACTAATTCTTCTAATAAAACCAATGATATGCAGTAATTTCTCAAATTTATTTTTGGAATACCCGTGTTTGTGGTTTGTGATTTTTATGTAATTTTTTTTGTTACTAGTACGGTTTTGTCGGTTATTGTTTGTTTTTTTATTTTGTTGGGTGTAAAATTGGGTTTGTTGTTCCGTGCGTACTTACACGTTTATATTAGATAATATGATACTCTATGAGAAGAAAATTTCTATACTGATTGCAATTGCTGATCCAGGAGTATTTATACAAATAATACGAACTTATCTATGTACAATTAACAGTATAGCGAGTATAGCTACCTAATAGAGAAGAAAAAGGTATTAAATATTCAACACTTATATTAATATAATCGCCAACATATAGCGTATAATTTATTCAATATAAGCAATTTTGTTATTTTAGTATAAAATAAATGAAATTATATATAAGATGAAACATACCAATAAATAGATTTATTGATAATTTTTCATCTTATATGTATAACATTTTATTTTTAGGTAAGAATTATTTTTATAAAGCCTATAATCCAACAATCCTAAACTTATCTCAAGTTCCATCCTGATCCCGTTAGCAAGCAGTCAGCAAAACCTGTATGACATATACCTGCTGCTGAATATGCAGTGCTAGACTACTGATGATGGACAGAAAACCTGTCCGAAACATGTAGAGTTCTATTCCAAAAATAAATTTGAGAAATTAGCGCATCTCATTGTTTTATTATAAGAATATATTATGATGCACGGTCCTCTTAATGTCAAAAACAATTAATTCGTAAGAAACTGAGACTTTGGCTTATAATTAGTATCGACGCGAATGCTTGGATCCATTGTTCGTTTGTCTTGTCTTGAAAATGGAATTTAGTATAAGAATATAAAAGATGGCTTATCGGGAAACTATGACTATCAATTAGTGTCCCTACCTTTGTAATTTGGCTGTAAGGAATCCTCGCTTGGAACTGCTGCTTGAGGCTGGCAGCAAAACCGATGGTTAAATGCCTGGTTAGTAGAGCCTGCAAAAAATACGTGAAAGCTTCTATTTTGAAAATGAACTTAGGCCCTATTTCTAATACGCAATACGTACAATTAGTAGAAAAAGTACATGTTATTTTTGCGAGATTTTCAAATACAGGAAGCTAAAATTGAAAACCGAACCCGGAGGCACGGAAAGGTTAACAGGCTGCTATTTACTGATAAATTTAAACTTCCTGAATTTTAAAGTAGTAGCTGGTAATGGCCTCCTTGAACTCCCAGATATGCTGGATACCTGCTGAACAAATTTTAGATAATGTTCGTAGTTCTAGTCTGGTAATTTTCCATACTGCACGGAACGTTTAACGGCAGCTGCAGGATTCACCAACCTTCAGTCTTATCGCCGCGAGTACGGTACATTGTATCATGCTAGTCACATAATCCAATCTATATTCCCGTACGCGACAGATGGGTGAAGCACCGTGTAGTGTAAAGGGTAAATCAGTCCCATTAGAGGCCCGAGGTGCCCAGAGGGTTCCAGGAAGTTAAGGTTCCCAGATTACGTGAAAATGGCCCAGGAAGATGGTAAGAGTTTTCACCCTAACTTACCGGCCGCCTTTACCCCCAGGAAATACTCCTGGTACTCATTTCTATTAGAGGCTGAGTCGACCCCAGGGCCACAGTGCGATCGGAAGGATTATGTCAATGAAAAATTTCAGTGACACCATCTGGAATCGATCCAGCAACCTTCCGATTTGTGGCACAGCACCTTAACCACTGTGCTACCGCGGTCCTCACCGTGTAGTGTACATTTCGTTTATTCGTGAACACGCGGTGCAGTTTAACATCGGGTACTCTCTTTAAGGAAATATCTGTAAGACACAAATCATTATAACAGCTGTCGTACAAACTTTATAATACTGCTTCCTGGTGTTTCAGTTTATTCAGAGTTAATGATCATGTCCGAGAACTGAAGCAGATCACTTCCACAATTTACTTTATTAGAAGGTAATTATATACATTATATTTAAGTGAAGTCCATATAAGGACGGTGCCACTGCGCAGGGCCACTTACTTAGGTAGTGAAATGAAGATTCTAGCACTCTACTAGCATTCTGCCGGACAGACTGAGAAAGAAAGAAATACTGTCGATCGGTATTTTCTGTGGCCCATTTTATATTTGAATTTATTACCTTGTGAATATAATTCTAGATTCTTGAACTTAGATAGTATTTTTGTGATTAATTTTCACGATTTGTTGTACCAAGTGGGGATAGCTATACGGTAAAGAGATTAGGCTGCGGGTCGGACGACCCGCAGTTCAAATCATGGCGGGTACAAGAGCCTTTCCTCTTCTTAAAAATGTCCACACCGGCTCTGGGCACCACACACCCTCCTATTCAGTGGGTACAGGGTTTCTTTCCCGAGAGTAAATGGTCCGGGGCGTGACATTAACCACAAATCTTTATCTAATGACGATGGCAAGAGTGAGTGGCGTTATAAACGGAGTTCCTTCTACACATCTTCATAGCACGGACAACTACAACATTACTTATCCATTCACGATTTATATAATTCTGTTCCTTTTCATACAGGCGCTGAGTTCATTGCCTTATTGATTGATTGCTACAAACATTTCGAAAAATAGAATTTGATTAACTTTATTGAATATCGGTAGAGAACAGTGGATTAAAAAGACAGGTTCATTATTAAAATTTATAATGTTAACGTCGCCTATATCGGACGCGTTTTACAATGCCCATTGTCTGAAGTATATTTAATATAAACATCGTCTGGGTCTTGGATTTCCTTCCGCGTGCCGGTAATTAATTGTCGAAATTCTGACAGCCTTTTGTAGATATTTTTTTATACGAAAACTGTGACGTATTTTCCCGCACTCTCTTTTGTTAGCACGATACAATGGGTACAATAAGAACGCAACTTTTTAGAACATGTTATTACACAGTGCTTGGAACTTTTCATCAGTAGGAAACGGAGTCAGCGGAGATCATTTTTAACGCTCATTCATCTGCACCGAACTGTATTTCTTATTATTGCGATACAGTAAAGCTTGGAATGTTCAGAATGTTATTAATTGGATATTAAAAGTGAGAGTAGGGCGTGTGAGTTGTGACCTCAATTTACGCCTTTTTTGTGTTATTTAAAATATCTGTCAGATGCTAAGCTCATGCAGCGTCGTTGATAGATGACTGTGTATGGAGCGTTGGTGGAATGATACTGACAGGGGAAAAAAGTAGTATTCGGAGGAAAACGTATTCTAGTGCCACTTCATTCTTCACAAATTCCGTATCGACTGGCCTGAGATCGAAACCGGACATCCGAGGTGAAAGGCCCGCGACTAAACTCTCTGAGCTATGTCATGACCGCGAACTGCGTTTGTATTATTCACGGTACGTCAGAAGATGCCCAGACAAAGCCCAAGTGGGAATCTCATGAGGAGAGTTACTTTGCCTGAAATGTGTTCTCTGCGTGCTTCCTAACAACGTGTGTGGTACAAAAATTGTGTGATGTAACGTAACATTTGTGGGCCGGGTGGCTCAGTCGGTATAGCGACAGAGCTACGAGCTGGACGGTCCGGGATCGAATCCAGGTAGGGACGAAATTTTCCGCCCGTCCAGACCGGACCTGGGCTCCACCCAGCCTCCTGTATAATGGGTACCGTGTCTTTCCCAGGGGTAAAGAGCGACCAGGGCGTGATGCTGACCACTCACCCACTTCTAGTGCCGCAGTCATGGAAGATTAGAGCTATACTTCTACCCACCCTCTGGGCCAAACCGGGCCTGTAGCGGGGTCACTTTACTTTAACTTAACATTTCGTAACATATAGAACGTAGAATGATTTATAGAAATAAAACCAATTAATAGGCAGTGCATCAGAACTGCAAATCCTACTTCTTAAAGTGAGAATATCAAATAATAAGTTTAAGAAATGTACTGTCAAGGATATCTTCGTGGATGGGTACTACAAGTGAACTGAACAATTCTCAAAGATTATAAAACAAGAGAGTCAATGCACGCATAACGTAACATTGAGCCGCGTTCGCGTAACCATTGTTGCGGTGGAAAAGCAATGAGTATTACATATTCTGAGTGTATGTCGGTAGTCTTAGTTATTCATGCACGCAAAGCGCGTGCGTCGTGTTATATTGCCATCTGTGGCCTCTCCGGCTCAATAGAAAGTTTACACATTATTTCTTCATAAACTTCGCGATTGTTGTGGTTTGGCTGGGGTGGTGCGGTATCCGGATACCGCACCACCCCAGCCGAAACAAACCGTAACACCAACACATATCGAACCAGAGCAATACAACCCATGAAATAACTCAACAAATAAGTCGCAAGCTCCTGAGGATGGATGTACTAACATTCGAAACATTTTGAGCATTAAATAATGAAATAATAAAGCAAGTGACATCAAGTTGGTCTCTCTTTATTCAACTATAAAATGCGTGTTTTGATTTTTTCTACAATTTTTGTCTCAAACGTTTCGCATTCTGCAAAGGACTTGAGCGAGATATGATAAAAAATATGTATACTGTTATTAATGCAAAGTGCCCATTATTCTTGTCACATTTTAATGAAACTTGAATTTTCTCGACGAATGTTCGGAAGATTCTTACAAATAAAATTATGAAATTTCTTCCAGTGGGAGCCGAGTTGTTCTATGGGAACGGACGGACAGACGGACAGAAAGAAATACGCTTCTCATTACGTTAATATTTTATAAAAATAAATATTATTCTCTTGCCTTATTTAACCCTAGACCCGTTACACTGCACGACTCACTGGACAGGCGTTTCTGGACATAACTACTTTTATAAAGCACAATCTTTGAGAAGCTTATAGTGTCTCAGCTCGTAAAGAAATTCCCTGCGTTATGTGACACCTTAAGATATATTACCATATTCTCAGCAGTCTTATGCTAGAATATATTCTGGTCGAGCCCAATCTATTTCACGAACATTATCTATCTGTAATATGTATTTAATATGATTTTCCCATCCACGACCTGTACTATACATTGTTCTCTTCCCTCAGTGTTTCTAATTAAAACTTTTTACGAATTTTTCTTTGCCCTGTGCGTGCTACGTATTCATCTCACTATACTTAATTTAAATAATCTAATGGTGTTTGATGAACTGGGGAATGGAGGAGATTGCATAACGAGGAGCTAAATGATCTGTACTCCTCACCCAATATTGTGCGGGTGATAAAATCGAGAAGAATGAGATGCGTTGGGCATGTGGCGCATATGGTGAGGAGAGAGGCGTGTGTAGGGTCTTGCTGGGGAAACCAGAGGGAAGGAGACCACTAGGAAGACCTAGGCGTAGATGGGTGGATAATATTAGGATTTATCTCCAGGAGGTGGGATGTGGGTATATGGACTGGATTGGGCCCTCCCAGGATAGAGACAGGTGGCGAACGCTTGTGAGTGCTGTAATGAACCTTCGGGTTCCATGAAATGAGGGGAATTTCTTGACTAGCTGCAAACCAGTTGACTTCTCAAGAAGGACTCTGCACCATGGAGTAAGTAAGTAAGTAAGTAAGTAAGGGTGTCTGATGAAGAGAATATACTAGGAACCTAATCACTATGCACATTTCTTCATAACTTTCTTACTTCCTCTCCCTTAATTTCCAGTTTTCTCAACGCAATTTTTTGTTGTTGCAAATCCTAGATCACGTCTGTATTGCAGATATATTCATCAAATCGTTACACTGGCTTTCCTCTTCATATTCTAAATGGATTCAGGAATATTAATAAAACATTCTTTCAGACCGTAACCATTCGTGGAAAGTTCAGTTAAAACTTGTATTGAAACTGCCGATTGTTAAATACATCTATAGAGGATATAAATGTTCGAAGTCATATCCATCAAATATCAGCATTTTTGTGCCAGATTTCAGATTCTTATGGAGGTTTTTTATGAAGAATCCAGAGTTCTGGGATGTATGGCCTTTCGTAATTATTTACCCTTCGACACCGCGTAAGGTCCCAGAAGACTCGACACTTCATAAGGATTTCCGTGAACTTCAAACAGTTTATAGCGGCAACGCATCTTGCAGCCGTAACTGTCACTCACACAAACAAACACACGCGCGCGTGCCGTACAGTATTTAGCTAACTCCGGATTTGTGACATCGAAATTGAAAGTGAAAACTGGAACTAACCCTCACGAAAAAAAGTTTCCGACGATTAGTTTTGAAAGGCATACGTTATTCTTGCCGCCACGCGGGTCATTGTCTGCATTCAGTCTCCATCCAAACTATTCCTCACAACTTCATACAATGATACGCTATTTTTACCTCTGACGCATGTCTTTTTCAGTTTGTCCTTTGTGCCTGACTGTTAATAAGGGTTTAAACGAGGATAGAAAACCTGCACTACGTTCTGTGAAATGCTACACCTTAATGGTCTTGTATATTTCTTCGTACCGATAAGGAAACGTTTTATTTCCGCTCACAAAATTCGTCTCTTACATGTGTGTATGTGATTATCAGTATCCTCAAAAGGATTGGCAGATTCCTATAATAAAAACCAACTAGATGCACTAATTTTTTTAAATTTATTTTAGAATAGAACTCTACATGTTTCGGGCAGGTTTACTGCCCATCATCAGGAGTCTAGTACTGTATACAAAACTTTAGGTATTTGTCATTCAGGTTATGTTGACTGTCTGCTAGCGGGATCAGGATCCCGCTAGCAGACAGTCAACATAACCTGTAAAACAAATACCTGTTGTTGTATATACAGTACTAGACTCCTGATGATGGAGAGTAAACCTGCCCGAAACATGTAGATTTCTATTCTAAAATAAATTTAAAAAATTAGTGCATCTAGTTGGTTTTTATTATAGGAATATATCATGATGCACGGTCCTCTGAATGTCAAAAAAGAATTGGCAAATTTATTAAGTCTACATGATACAGCACAAGATGCCGTAACTCACTCACTGTGTCTTTAACTTTAATTTGAAGCAAATTTAAATCTGTCGAATACTCACTGAAGTACATAAATTGTAGCCTATTTCTGACTCTGTACAGTGATAATTGACGGCTCTTTTATAAGTTTTGTAGCTACAGTTTCCCATCTGTAGTGAATGAATATGAGGGTGAATAAATTAGGCCTATGGGAAACCAGAATGTTATTGAAATATGTGTAGTTGTTACAGTCTCGCCTCAAGAAAAAGGAAAGCTGGAACAGAATATATTGACTTATTCTAATAACAAAATCGCCAGTTTCGAATAATTTCATTTGAGCTAAACTTTCTGAAGAAATCCTGTTATTTTCTACAAATTACATCTCTCTCTTGTTTTATTGTCTGGTCATGTTTAGGTAGGGAGAAGGGTGTACGGTTATTGCGTGAATCACTGAATACCGTTGTGCTGTCATTATGTAGCACTCGCAGTTTAGAGAAGACCCAGTCTCATTAGTGAAACATCAAAAATAATTATGTATCTGAAGAATAAGAACCAACTAGATGCTACTTATTATTTTATTGTACTTCTTATAGGCTCAACATGTTTCGGGCATTACTATGCCCATCATCAAGAGTTCACGACTATAATGTTGATTACCACATTGGTCGTCTCGTTCTTGGGTTGCTGTAGGTTGGAAGTTAGGTGCGGTTAGGCTGGAGTAGTGTCCGGGCTGCAGGCTATACCACGACACTATTCCAGCCTACCCTTATCTAACTTCCAACCTATAACAACCCAAGAAAGAAACGACCAATGTGGCAATCAACATTATAGTCGTGAGATCCTGATGATCGGCATAGTAGTTCCCGAAACATGTTGAGCCTATGAGAACTACAATAAAATAAGTGGCATCTAGTTGGTTCTTATTCTTCAGTTATCACAATGATACACGGTCCAACACACACATAAAAGAATAATGTATCTGTCGTCAACAGTATGGGCAGATGTAATAACTTTTTGCATGATGCAACATAGGTGTAAGTGTTTATAGTTAATTAGCACGGTCACAATTTTGAGAGATTCCGTATCAAGTATAGACTTTTTGTCGTGGGATTTGCTCAGACTTAGACTATGAGCTTCCAACTTTTTGACACTTCGAAGAGGAATTTCATACAGCGCGGTGCAAATATTCATATGTTACATGTCTTTGTATTGTTGTGCTTCCTCGTTATCGAATTCTAGTCGACGGGTTGCAAAATTGCCGCAGTCAGACCTGGTATGTGCGACATACATGTTACTTTAAAAATAGCTTCTTAAGAAAAGCTAAGAACTCCGGATTGAACAAGGGTCTGATACAAGCACATTGATAACCTACAGCAAGTGCTGCAGTACTTGAGCGTCAGCAGTGAAGCTACTGGAGGGTGTCAGTGCTGTTGCTATAAGAGCAGTTTGTGCTTAGAACAGTCAGTTGTCAGCAGACAACCATATGTATAACTGGACTTATTCCATCTGCATTAGCTCTCTGTCCAAACTACGTCACGACAGTGAATATTAGAACTGAGTTTGATGCCATAGACTCCCTTCTGTAATCCCATATTTAATTAAAAAACCTAAGAATAATCACATTTAAAATCTAATTTATTTTTTAAATCTCAAGTACAGTTCTTTGGGTTTTTAGCAGCCACACCCAAACTTATTTATTTATATTATATTAGTTACTGTGTATCCAGAAGTTTCGTTTCAAACCGAATTAACATCTCAGCGCAATCCACTGTTTTTTCTAGCTTGGGTAAATTAAGATAAATGTCCGTATTATTGTTTATGTCTATTTAAATTCACGAAATTAGTATATATGAAATAATCGATATACGCCCAGTCACCAGCCCACAGTAAAAGTGTATATAAATGTTCGAAAAGATCGTGTAACTTCCTGCACAAATTTCACTATATCAAACAACTTTGTTTTCAGGAAAAAGGCAGGTGTAAAATTATTAAGAACAAAGTTTCTGCTTCCACTGGAATTGTATGTCTTTGGACAAACAAGCCTAAACTAATATGAAATTACCAGAATATAAACCAACAGATGCAAACGATTCGTCAGAATCACAATATTTTTTTTACTAATTTATAATTAGCAATCACAAAACATCAATACACCGTTTCCTACGAGCCAATGCGCTGTCCGATTTGGCGGTGGTCTAGGAGGCGTCCAGCGACGCTTCCTTAGTGTATCTCGTCAAATGTCCATTTTTGTTTTAAGCGCCTGTTGTTTGGCAGGTGCACTAATGGTTCCATGAGAGGGTTTGGGTGCGAGTCCAGGACTGTGCGATGGGTAGTTGTCCGTTCCCGGAAAACCGTGTGGACATGCGGGATGTGTAGGTCGGGATGGAGGGTTTGATTGGAGACATACCATGGGGCATTGGTTATAGATCTGAGTAGTTTGGATTGGTATCGCTGGATGACAGCTATGTATAACAACGTTATATTACGTCAATTTCTACATGTTTCGGGCCTCAGTGGCCAATCATCAGGGAGTGCACAGTTTTCTTCATGCAAGTCTGCATTCCCTGATGATGGGCCACTGAGGCGCAAACAGGGAGGAATTGACATATTATAACATTATTGTGATTCTGACGAATTGTGTGCGTTTGTTTGCATTGCGGCTATGGATTCAAAATGCCGTAATGGAGAATGAAAATGTGAAATGTAAGCTAGGAAGAGTGACATAATCCCCTAACATTTTGTCCAAGTACACTGATCTCTTCGGTCGGGATAGCGAAGGCGGTAAATATAGACGCTACGGGCTGGACCGTTCGGAAATCGAATTCCGCTGGACGCGAGATTTTCCCTGTCCATCCAGACCGGTTCCGAGGCCCACAAGACTTTCTTAAAATGGGTAAAGGCTATTTCCCCGAGGTAACGGGGTCGGGGCGTAGTGCTGCAACTTCTAGCGTCGATGCTGCAAATATAGTGGAGCAATACGTCCTCCTCCCCACTGTGTCTGCATAGGTATGTCATGGGGTGACACGCCATTCTATCTTTTATACTAATATTTGGCTATAAGGCTCTGGATAGTGTCGAAAAATATTCGGTTCAGCCGGCAAGGATTTAATTGCTTAAGACTGTTCCATATTTCGAGAATAATGGCCGATAGCTATACAAACACTGCATGACCACGCGGTACAATCTGCCGAAGACGACTCTTTTTTCATGTCGTGTGCGTACTCAGAGAAACCGTCATTACTACTTCAGAACAATACTTTTGTCATCAACAGCAGTATTTTTTTTTAAATTATTTCATTGTGGTGTTTAGCATTTACACGCGAAACCTTTAATAAATATAAAAATCATTGAAATTATAAACTCTGCGTCACAGTTACTCAATTATTACACCAACTACTGCACATAGATAGAATTTATAAAATTCACACATTAAAACATCAAAAACGCTCCGACATGTTTCGGTCCTAAGACCATCATCAGGAAGCTATATATTCCTTGCTAAAGTCACACTAGAAATAGTCACAGATTAATTTCGTTGTACAAGTTGGGTGTTGTGGCAGCATGCTGCATGCAGCATGATGGTCGTAGGACCGAAACATGTCGGAGGGTTTTTGATGTTTTAATGTTTAAATTTTATAAATTTTATATATGTGCAGTGGTTGTTGTAATAATTCAGTAACTCGACAACATGCACGGTGTAATAATAAAATAAATAAACTCTGCGTCAGAGTGTTACAATAACGAATAACACAGTGCAGGATATGTTCACATTTATAAAATATGAAAGGTTATTTTATATTTCTGTAGACAGCGTACGGGGTTCACTTATGACATATTATAGAGCATTTGTATCACTGCGTACTCTGATATTGATATGGCAGTGTAATAGTTCTAAATGGACTACATTTCCAGAAAAATATTTTTTTTTAGATTCACGACAGTAAGTGTCAGGGGTGGCGGCGGAGAGGATGTAACGTGTTTAAAAGAGTGTTATATTTCATATGGCCGGCTCTTGGCTCGGAAGCCAACGTCGCCTTTTTTCGTTTGGATGGTCTTTCCCTTCCTCTATTCTCTCCCCTTGCTCTCCGTTCATTTATCAGTAAGACATCAGTCTTTATTTTATACGAAGTTCTGAATCCAATATTACTGTCATTTTACTTCTCTGATCTCAAAATTTGTCGGTCTATAAAGTCTTTTATCAAAATATAACGTTCCTTCTGTTATGTGTAGGGCAGCATCATGTTCCTCGGCGCTATAAATATCTTATTGATTATATTTAAACTATAATAACGTGAAACTGTTCACAGAGAGACGATTAAAATAAAATTACGTTTTCATACGTAAAGCCCATAAGGATTTGTAAACAGTGCTGTATAAGATACTTGTGCTACATACGAGTAATGTTTAGAGGGGTGACAGAGCCGGTGTCACTCTCCGTTTCAAAGTGTGGCAATACAGCATTACTTTTTGTTCAAAGGATCAGATTTCTGCTTATACCATGTATGAGTTGAAGAATAAGAGTCCAACTTGATGTCACTATTTATTATGTTTCATTTCACTTCTTCTATGCTCAACATGTTTCGGACATTAATACATCCATCATCAGGAGCCTGTGACTTTTCTATTGTATCATCACACTGGTCGTGTGTTTTTGTTTCGATGTGTTTTGGAGTTTCGGTGTGGCTGGGTTGGGGTTGTATCCGTGTAGCAGGCTGAAGCACAAGCACCGAAACTCCAACACACATCGAAACAAGAACACACGACCAGTGTGATGATACAATAAAAAAGTCGCAAGCTCCTGATGATGGATGTATTAATGTCCGTAACATGTTGAGCATAGAAGAAGTGAAATAAAACATAGTAACTAGTGACATCAAGTTGGTCTCTTATTCTTCAACTATCATAATGATACACGGTCCAATATACATAAGATTTACCATGTATGAGGTTTGAAATAAATAACAGGAGGACTGTTCACCGAAGTTACAACTAAATATCCTTAACGCCGAGTTACTCTACAGTTGGCGAGCGTTTGGAAATATGAGTGTAGGTGAATAAATCCATGGAGAAGAGTCATTCCCAACAAACTGATACTAGTTCGTGTGGTCAAGAAATTTCTCGTCTGTGTTGAACTCGATAATTCAATTACGTCTTCAAAATACAAACAATTAAACTCTATCTGAACCCGCCGAATACAGTTTAAACTCTCATGCGCTATGTCAATGGGACCCATATTGATATTATATTCCGTTCTACACCAGGTCTTCAAAACAGTCTCTTTCCTTCACTGATTTCTGCTAGAATATTCTACTAAATTAAAAAAAAAAAGTATATTGTCTGCTGCTTCTCCCGCTCCATCTTCCACCTTGATATGATCATCCGATATTTGCGGGGATACAAATTGTGGCACACTCCATTATTTATCATTCTTCATCTTCACATTACTTTATTGCCTTTTCTATATTAAAAAAAATATGAATACCTGAGATTTAAAATTCTGTCTCATTCTGTTTCTACGTAGCAAGTAATTTTTATGACTGACGGTAGGCACACCAGGTGGCAGCGATTGTCGACTAAGGTCTTTCGTTTTGAAGCAGCCGAGAAATTCCTTTGTCTCGGTCGGTAATGCACTGATGATTTCTCCCGACAAAAATGTATCTGTATGCAGCATCACAGCTTATTTTATCGATCTGTCTTCTTGTACTGTCAAGCTCATGGTGTGAATATTCAGTGATGCTGTAGTGCTACAGTAACAGTAACTATGACGTAAGTTACACGAGTGACGCAGTGATACTCGGTTTATTTAATGACGCAATTACAAGTACGCAGACAACGTGGAATCGAATAGTTGTGTCACCCTGGATTATGGTAGAAAACGCTCTACCCTGAAGACGGAGGCATGTTCCTTCGAAACGTCGGTAAATTTCTAGCAAACTATAAGGCGTCATGGCAAAGAACTCGGAAATATTCGCCAAGGACACGAATTAAAGTTATAGTTACAGTTACAACATTGATATGGAACAAAGTGGACAGGAATATAGGATTAATTGTTAAACAAAATTACCATCCGTAAATTATTAATTTCCAATCAGCAATACATTTGAAACTTTGTGCATAGAGCTTATTAATTTACCTATATTTGTTTAAGATGTGGAATGTCGGGGTCCCTGCAACGCCGACCTCCGCACAGTGCACAATTTCCTTGCCCAACAATAACGATCCGTCAATGCAGAACACATCATTACAGTAAATACAAACAACTACATGTGTCAGCTGTACGAGACAGCCATTTTACTGACATAACGGGGATGACACACATTAAGACAAAATTTCCTTGTTCATCCTACTTTACCGACATTGATGTCGTGCACTATGTACGAAGGTTATGATCGTCCATTAAGGAATTTTAAAAGGTAAAATCGTTAATTAATGAAAATTAGTGTCCTTTGTTGAAAACAAAAGTATTGGGTTAAGGAAATAAACGAAGTGTTATAAACGAGGCATGTAGGAAAGTAGAAACGCGTGAAAATATTAATTAGGGGGAGAGGAAGCTTTTGGGACTTACACGTAAATGGTGGGGGTAATATTAAAATGCATTTGACGTTAATGTTACCGTGCATCATGATAAATTCTTATAATAAAGCCAACTAGATGCACTAATTTTTCAAATTTATTTTTGGAATAAAACTCTACATGTTTCGGACAGTTTCTCTGTCCATCATCAGGAGTTTTTCACTGTACACACAGCAATGGTATATGTCAGCAAAACTGTATGACATATACCATTGCTGTGTGTACAGTGAAAAACTCCTGATGATAGACAGAGGAACTCTCCGAAACAAGTAGAGTTTTATTCCAAAAATAATTTTGAGAAATTAGTGCATCTAGTTGGTTTTATTTTAAGAATTAAAATGGACGTTCGAAGTGGATTTGAACTGTTAACGACTCCGGCTATGCGTCTTTTAGCCGTCTTGGTGAACACAGTGTGAAAAATTTGACAGCTTTCAATACCCCTAAGTGTAATGCATGATGAAAAACCGGATGAAGAATAAATCATTTAATAATGTTTGAGGCCCTAACGTACGAAGAAAAGTTGTCAAAATTACATGTTACAATTACAATACAGACAGTGTAAGTGGACGACACATTGTAAGTACGTAAGTAAATCGGGAGAAAATGAACGAATATGACAGTGACATTTCCACCACGTGACGTATTCAAGTTGGAAACTTCCGGCAGCTTCATGATTAAAATGTAAAGTAACGGCGTTGCTATAAATTCATTCAGTGCGGGGGTTTAGTTCCACAGAACAAGGAGAATCACTTCCTAGGTCAGTGGAAAAGAGAAACGGCAGGTCAGAAAATAATCAATTAGGTTATATAAACATTACAATAGTTGTAAGGTAGCTTGAATTTTTCCGGACAATCGTTTTGGCAACTCTAAAAGGTCTTGTACTGTGAAACTTAATGAACTACTATTTTCTGCACGGATCAAGCCATCTGTTTTTTGGACATTTGTCATCAGATTGAGTAATGTTTACGTCATTAATTTTGTGAATTTTCAACAATAAATTTAAATTTATTTTCAGTTATACTCATGTTATAATTGTAATTATTAGCTGGAACAGATCAATAGTGTAGTTAGCTGGCTGCAGACGGAAGAATCCAGAGTTGGCGTTCAATTTCAATCAGGGTTAAGTTAAGTGACTCTTCTTTAAAAGAGAGAAGACCGTCCTTGGGTTCCATCCAGCCTATCTATTCGACAGGTAGGGAACCCCTTTCTGTCCGGGGCATGAAACTGACCACTGACCTCCGCTTGGGGCAAAGGTAAGAATTTGTAGAGCCACACCTGCTCTCCGCTATGTGCCTTCGTGGTATGTTACGTAGAAATCACTGTCATAAATTGACATTAAGTTCTATACCATATAACCCTGTTCACTGTGCACAACAACAACCGTAACCCTTTTTAATGTTTTGCTGACCGTGCATCTCAGTCTAATCTTAGTAATTAACCAACTTAATGCACAAAATCTTGTTTTATAATAAGTTTGTTATATGCCTGTACATGTTTCGAGCATTATGTGCTCATCATCAGGAGGTCAGAATTGTATTATACAGCATCTGGTATCATCACACCTGTAAGTGGCCGTCCCGTGCACGGGACGGGTAAGAACCGTAACCCTATTGTGCCCAAAACTGCAACCTACTGCAACATGTAACGTATTCTGTCCCATAAATACACTGAATTCTGTAAGCGGTAAATGTATATTGACAGAAAGTGACTTTTTCAAGCAGACCTTGAAGAATGTTTGATATAAAGTGTTGCTCACTGTGACCACTTATTTCATTGGAGTTTGAATGCATGATAACGAGAGTGATGTTGTGTGTGCTGGACAGTGATCAGTAGTTGAGATAGCGATGCTATTTAATGTAGTCTGGTGATTAAATCAATTTCAGTAATTATATAGAAGTGAAGATATTGACTGAACGAAATGTCAGGCCGTCCCTCGATTAAACACGGCGCCACGACAATGTAAAAGGTAGTGAGAGGAGAGCTGTACGCGTCTTTAACCTTAACAGTTGATGGAGGTTTAGCTCGAAGTTTCGTGCCGCGGCTGCTTTGCTTTAGAGCCACTGTTTGCCGTAGACTGGAGCATCCCCAGCGTCGGTCAGAACGCAGCGGTTGAGTGAAAATGTCTTACCCTCTTACGTGAAGAGACTTAGTGTTCCAGTCGTCTAAAGCGTACATGTCAACGCCACAGCTGAGCTAACATGACCCTTAGCTTTGGTAGGAGAAAATGGAAAGTTTAAAAAATCCCCCCTTTTTTTTTCAGAAGAAGTAGCTTTCGTCTGTCAGTGGAATCATTCGTATTCTTGACTGGTGCGTAGTTCTGTGGGTACTGAAGTTTGTATGTGATAAGGATATTCTGATTTCAACAGCACTAACTATTTACAAATAGCGGCACTTCCTTGTTAAGAACTACTGTCTATAAGATTTCTGTTCTTCTCTTGTACATGTTTTTATAGATCTTGACTTTTACCGTCTCGTTTTTGTTGCTGTAAAAGTTGCCGCACTGTATGGTAAACTGTACATAAGGCACATGCTGCAGGCTTTTATTGTTCTCAGGCGTAAGCCGGATTACTTTTAAAGACAGGAATATTTTTATTAAGTTCTAATACTATATATTTCAGTTTTACGTCTAAAAATTTTCTCCAGTATCACAATTTAAGTCGATAGTGTTTCTGACAATCGTTTTTAAACACGGCACATAGAGAAACGCTACAGATTTACTATAAATTTTGTAATTCTTAATTAGTTTGCCTTCATTCTGTCAACAAGATATTTAAATCACAAAAATATTCGTTACAGTAATGTCACGAGAGCGCAGATTTGACCTTTTAAAGCCCAATGTTAACTATACTTACGCTACCACATGCTGTGGTATTAAGGAACCTTACAGTTTACCTGAACAGAGTATATGTAATTTGGCTACAGATCCCACAACATATTGATTATATCCGTAAACAACTATAACAGACTGCTTTTCATAATCGATACGAGCCAGTTACACAGTGTAATAGGAAATGAATTTTCATGTATGGTTTTGTTGATTGTCAGTCGTCAGGGGGTTAAGATACCGAAACTTATGAAGTACGACTCTGTTGGGACCTTCGCTATTCAAACCATGACCTTTTCAGTAGAACAAGACACGGTAGGAAAATATGTATGTGGAAATATTTTGTCACTACAGCGTAGTTTAAATGTATATATTAGGCGTATGTTAAATCCTCTGCCAGATGTGGATGAATACGCCCGCAGAGATATTCAGTACCTGTTGCCAAGCTTTCCGTCCTTTCTGCGTCAGTGAGTTATTTAATTTAAATTTGTTTCATTAGGTGATGTTGGAAATTGAATTTATTTGCAAATTCTAGTTAAGTAATACCGTAGGTTTCACCGGAAAACGAAGCAAATTGGGCGTGCCATCTAGTTTTGAGAGGACTAAACGTGTCTGTGCAGGAGTCGTAACGTTGGCTGTACCGTGAGAAACACATACATACTTCTGCATTATGTATTTCTTGTACGTCTGAAACAAAAACGTTAATCTTCTAATGGATAGCGTATGCTGCAGGCTGGCTGGCACAAGAATATCTCGCGGTTCTTTCCTTGGGGGTACAGCTGACAACTTACCCTTCTTCATAGCTGAGGCTAAGAATGAGTGGAGCTAATCTCCACTCCCACAGATGCCTTCTTGACGTAGGCAGGGACAGATTTACTAAACGCTTAGGTATATATGAGTAAGAGTGAATTGGAGGGCTACTGGATAGTGTAGAAGAAAAACAGCATTGTGTACATTTTCACTTAGTATAGTGCCTGCAAGTAGCTGAAGATGGCAGAATTGTAGGGCTAAAATGATTTTATATAAATAGGGTATCATTGTACAGACTGAATTCAACTGGCTTAGGATATGATAGATAAAACCTTGTGAACACAATAATGAATGAATGGATGGATTTTTAGCTTCCATAAAAGGCGGGAAAATTCTTCACCAGCTGAGCAACCTTCATCTACTGCTGAAAAACTACGCTCCATGAATGAATTTGCGTATTATACAGTAAGCTTTGGGTTTATCCTACGTAATAGCAATTCGGAGAAACTAATTATAAAGGAGTTTAGTTACAGTTATACTACGGCAAATGTACCATCTGCTTTACATTCAAATTCTCATTTTGCTTATAAACTGACTTTGCTTGTGTTTTGACAGTGAAAATAAATAGCGATTATTTCCTTCATTAACATTAAAAGACTTGTTTGTGCATTGGAGACCAGGTATTTTTCCTGAACAATACAGAATGAATTACCAAATACTATATACATAAAATTCACGCTGCAGTGGGTTGAAAAGATTTTAATGTCAATGTATATCACAAGCACCTCACATAGTACGTCGATAGGCGTCTTAAAGAATAAAGATAATTGGTTTGTGTTTCACGATTTTGTGTTTTACTTAGAAGCTGGACAGCAGAAAGTTGAAAGATATACTTTCAGTTTTAGTGATTTTTACAAAACTTAACAAGGCTTGTAATAAACCTGAGAATGAATACAGATTTTTAACAAATAGCAATGGACTCGGAAAGTTCCAGAAGTAGAAAGACAAGAAGGGAAAGAGGAGGGATAAGGCGCAGAATGGTGATGGACGGGATGTGTGGAAGAACGACAGAACTTACAATACATAACTGAAAAACTGTCTTTTCTTACTGCCTTACAGCGATTACTGAGTCCTGGTTTTCGACATTTCACGCCAAAGCAGTCGTCTTTGGGTATCGTCTATAAAGCTAGGGGGAAAAAAAAATCTCGTCTTGAAAATAAATTCCGTTCAAACTTGTAACGAAAGTTTCAACTTTTAAGCCGAAATGCAAGGTTCCCTTTCTTTTTATAAGTTTGACTTTCTTCATTAAATGACAGCAAAGCTTCTCTGTGTCACAGAAGAGTAACAAAGATCGTTATTGTGTGAGCGTGGCACTGTATGTGCAGACGGTAGCGGCACATCCAGCCGAAGTGTTCTGAGAATCTCTACTAGTAGAAATAAGATCTGCATCAAATTTGTAATAATACACGCACATTTCCACTCTTTGGTTTTGTACCCATTAGTGACATTCAAAAATGAGTTCTATCAGAGACGAAACCATCTCGCTGTGATACAAAAATACCACGGAGTTCGATTCCTACTGCCGTTAGTTCTTCGATTATCCGTACCTTTTGGTTGGAACTGGACAAGCGGAGTGTGTTAAAGTGTACGTCATCTCTTTTTCAAAAAGTATATGGGCTTTGAATCCTACACAAATTTCTCTGAACAACATGAATGGCCTTCTTTTACATTATTTTAAGTTAAACATGCTCATGTCCACAGGCATAGTTCTACTGCGCAGGAATACGTTCACTGACTAACACTTTGTAGTAGAATCCGAAGGTTCAGAACCTCTAATACAAAAGCCTCTCCTGGACAAGAAGCCGGGTCATTTCCGTCCTGCTCCCATCGTCACAACAATGTTACCTACTGGACATCCCATACTATCTCCTGGCTGTCCCTCTAAAGCGCTGTAGATTGATGAGTTTCATGGTCCTTTGTTAGAAGTATTTGCCCTGCCTAACGCAACCACCCCAGGTCCTTTACTTTCGCAATGTTTGGTAACTTGTACAAATCACATTGTTCTTTGCACAGTTTAGTCCGAACTGCCGTCGTGTTTCTATTTTTTCTTTCTTTCCATCTTTTTCTTCTTTCTTGTATTGTCCAATATTTTGACCTAATTATTTCGATTCGTTTACTCGTAAATTTATGTTTGTTCTTAAAAACAAGAAACCTTTATTTTTAACCGATACAAACCCGTGTCTGTAATATTGTTGGTGTTAGTAGACTGCTTGCGAAGGTCCAATTTAGGCCTCTTATAAAAAAAAAGTGATATGAAGTGATACGGGGTGGAGCCAAAATGTACTCTGCACTTAACTAAAAAGTATCAAACCGCCTCATTCTTATTGTTGATGTTACAACCGCGACTATTAGCTTCGTAATGTCTGCCTGTCCGTCTGTCCGTCCATAGGTCCGTCCCTCCGCATGGAACAAATCAAGGTGCCACTGGACGGATTTTTATGAAATTTTGTATTTGAGTAATTTTTGAAAAGCTGTCGAGAAAATTCAATTTTCATTAAAATATGATAATAATAATGGGCACTTTATGTGAACAATGTGCATTTTCGATCATCTCTCGCTCATTCCTTCCTAGAATAAAAAATGCATTACACGAAAGTTTCAGTGAAAATCAAAACACATGTATTGTGTTCAATATCTTTTTGTTAATCGTGCCTTTTACGAGATATGCGGATAACATCGTAGAGTCGGACAGGCCACAATAACAATATGGCACATGCGCATTGCATGTTGGATACATAAGGCTACAGACATACACTCGGAATTTTAATACTTTTTGTTTTTGCACTGCTACAATGGTTGCAAGCTAGCGCTACGTTATACGTGCTCATCTTGTTAGTACAGCGTCTACAAGCACGTTGGACCCATTCCTAACACATTTTGTAACTTAATAAAGTGTGAGAAATGTATCTGTAATAATGTACAGGGACTCCGAACATGCTTGCCTTCTACGGTACTTGCAAAGTGACTTTTGTTTCACTCTGTATTTGCTGCGATTAAATGGGGTCTTCCACATTAAATTTTCAAATTTCTTGTTACTTCTTTTAACGAGAGCTTTTGCTGTGGAATGTGACATGAAAATTGTAAGATGCGAATGGCGAGAACCAGGGAATTTGTCCATGTTTTCGTTGACGCTTGCACGCAATATAAATGTCTACGTTGCTTGTTATGATGCTGGGTAGTGTATGCAGTTCCTTCAGGTGATACAGTTGGAATATTCAATGTGATGGTGTTCTTCGTGAATCATCGTAACCCCCAACTGAGATTAATTTCATATTTCTCCCAGCACATATCTGCATATAGAGATACAATAATTTCACTAACTCATGTCAGCGTAAGAGCTAAGTGCTTAAAATAAAACGCCCTTTCCCATGTTGTTACAGAATACGTTTATCTTCTTCAAAACCATGGTTATTACTTTGTATAAAGTCTCAAAACTGAAGTTAAAAAGACATATGAAGAGCCCACTGGGTTTGTTTCAATCAGTATTTGATTATACAGTCTAAAGTTAGAATAGCTTGAGGGGTGAAAATAATAGGTCGGTTGAGACTAGATAAAGCTGCAGTAGTAACAAGTAGCAAGGAGAATGCAAGCAATCAGGCAGGCATTCTGAAAAGCGCGAAATGTCTTGTGTTCCTGGTGTTGGTTATAAAAGGCCACGGTGCGCTAAGGGAGAGGGGAGTACGTCATGGGGTGAGTTCCCGTGGCTTACTTGTCTCGAAATCGATATCAAATTAAAGCTGCAGAACCTCGCGGGAATAAGCTAGAGGAAATCTTAAACTGCAGAGAAGTTATCCCAACGCTCGCAGTGCCTACTGTCTCGGGGCTGTGCCCGTCTCTCTTACGTGCACTTCAAAAATTACACGCCCTACCGTCAGATAGCGACTTGCCACTTTTCTTCTACGGACTACCCCTTCCTCTAATTCCTTTTTATGACATCGTCCAATAGTTCGACGTCGTTTAGGCTGTGATTATAATCCCCCGGCATAAAGTTCCCGTTTCCATTATGCGCTATGAGAAGCGTAATTGGCATTCTCCTAAAATTTATTCGTTATTAAAGAGATTTTTGCGTGTGTTTCTGTTCTAATTACAAAATATGACTTGAATTTTCTAATAAAAGGGGAATCGTAACGTGGACTAACAACGAATAACCTTTCCGGAAGTAACTTTATTATATTTTAGCTTATACAGCTACAATAACAGGTCTGTGAAATCGTGCGTTCCTTTTATTGGAAGTTTGAACATTATTAAAAATCTAACTTAATAGCCAAAAGGTTCTATCTTTATCTTTCACAACATGATATGAAATTAATTTGGGTTTAGCGTAGATTGAACTAGCGTGACATCTTTATTTCAAAGCAAGACATAACAAACTTACACGCTGAAAAAACTTCTAAATTATAGGTCTAAATTTTGACGGATTTACTTAAAACTTTGAAGACAAAAATGAACTTAAATTTTCTATGAAGTTTCGACTCCTACCTCACAGGAAATACTTTTGTGTTTTCAGTATAAAAACTGATCAGCGAATGGTGTGCAGTAAACAGTCGCTGTTTATTGTAAAAATCGTATTGATCTCATATTTATTTAACAAAATGCAGAATTTGTATTGTTACATGTAGCCGTACATAAATAGTCACTTGGACTTAGAGGGATACCGAATTTGCATAAATTATATTACATTTTTGACAAATAAATGCAGTTTTGTTGTACTGTTTATAAAAGGAAGTACTGTAGTAAATATCACACACATAAACTAGTGTATTACGAATAATGGGAAATTACTTAATGAGAATCAGTGCAAATCAAATCAAATCAAATCAAGCACCAAAAGTATTTATTCCTGTAATAATTCAACATCATCTCAATTTATGTATAATTGTGTTCATATTCTTACATTCTTTGTCGACTTGATGATGGCCTATCAGGCCGAAAGTTGCTGAATTAATACTGGAATAAACAGTTGTTTTTAACTGGATTTACTGTGATTCTTATTAAATATAAGACAGCTGACATTAAGATATTAAATTCCTTGCCAAAACAAGAATAAATTCAATACAATCGACATCAGAGTTGGGAAACAAAATATGATCAATTGCTGCGTTTGAAATAGAATCTTTGTGACATGAACCGAGGGGTTTTTATAGTTTTGAAATTTTAAGATTTGACGTAAGGTAATGGGCACATGGTCGTTTTTGGATTTGCGAAGAAACGTGGGAAACACACTATAAGTTTTAACTGAATGGACAACGGTTTGTAACGTCTAGGTTAAATACTTGTATGGGATATTAATTGGCATTCTAAGTACTCGATTATTAACGCCCCCATCTCAACTGCAACAGTTTGTATTATCTTTATCGTTGCACCGTGCATTTCGTAGAGTCATTTAATCAGCACACCAACTAATGCACATACATAAAATTTTTTAATATTAAAACATTTAAAATCGTTCCAACATGTTTCGATCCTAAGATCATCTTCATGGAGCTAAACAGTTCCTTGCTAAAGTCACATTTTTTTAAAACACTCACTGATTAATTTCCTTATATTAATCAGATAGTGTTTTAAAAAAATGTGACTTTAGCAAGGAACTGTTTAGCTCCATGAAGATGATCTTAGGATCGAAACATGTTGGAGAGATTTTAAATGTTTTAATGTAAAAAAATTTATGTATGTGCATTAGTTGGTGTGCTAATTGAATACAAGTTTGTAATATGTAAGCATGTGAACATGTAATTGCAAATTAAGCACTGCCCGAATCACAGAAACATGATTCTTCTTCTTGATCGCAGCTCTATACGTTTCTGTCTTCGGGACTTTTTAAATTTTCGAATAATACGGAAGGACCTACAATCTACGAAGCAGAAATAAGTACAGTTGCGCTTTGACCTGCAGAAATGTATACTGCTCTTTTTTTTTTTTAAAGTGAGGATTGTGCAACTGGAGTGTATACAGTTGCGGTTCCGTCTATGACTCTTATGTGAAGAAGTTCCAAGAGACATTAAACCCGCAAGCTGCTTGTAGACCTGTGTACACTTTTTTCCTCTGGTGTAAAGTGCAATAGCTGTGTTATATGACGGTAATAACCGTCTGCAAAGAGCCGCGCGAAACACAAATCTTCCATAAAGGTGTAATCCGATGATACATCAACGTGTTCCTTTGCAGCGTATCACATTTGTGGCCCACTATTGAGACGTCAAGGAATAACAGGTGTATGGTGAAAATTACGTACAATGGATCTTCGTGATATATACTCTTCACTAAACACTATTCTTCTCCTTTTTGTCTATTTCTTCTGCTTTGCTTTTTTTTTCTCTCTCCATCTTCTTCTTCCTCTACAGACCAAAGGTCACTGCGGCCCAAAGCCTCCAAGTTTATGGGTTATAAATCTGTTGATGGTTGAGGATTCTGGGTGTCTGAGATGACTGTCTGTCGGTTAATGTTCCCAGACGTTTCGAATGAACCAAATGTATTTATCTTCACTAGTTGAGGGGTCATTAAACATTTGGTATAACTCTTTGGACGGGGTTTTAGCAGTGTCGCGTCCTGTAGCTATATAGGACAATACGGAAACACAGAAATTGTGTGCGGACATCCGTGTCCAAAGCTCTGTTTGAGAAAGCGACCGCAGTGTCCGAGCGGTGGAAGGGAATGCAGACGAGTAACTTATACTCTTATCAGTCAGTTTATCCCTCAGAGTGCTCGAATAAAGGAGGTTATTTTAACGGGAAACCTTGAAGGGAAGATGGATTTGGGAGACCTAAGTGTAGATGGAAGTAAAATAACCTATTAAAATTGGGCTGAATTATGTGTCCTAGGAAGGGGGTTGTGCAGACGCCATTTATTTACCTCAGTACGGGTTAAATTGGTATTATTTTATGATGTGGTATGGTATTTATTTACAGCAGTTGGGTTTCCACCCGGTGGAAAGAGACAGCTGTATACAAAAGGTAAAATAATCCACAAAACAATATAAAACACAGAATACATAAAATGGAAAACAAACCAACAAAACACGAACACAATCATGAAAAAGTATGAAAAAGCATAATTCACGTCATTAGAAAATATCAAAAGGAAGCAAATAATAATGAGACAGCGCACTGGAAAGAACCTACATACAGCTACATAAGTATAAATCAATGATAATATACACATTTTATCAAAGATCTTCACTGCACATCACTTCACTTCACTTCACTATACTTCACTCCCCATGTTTCACTTCCGTCCACTTTTGGACGTTACGCTGCCACGTTTCAAAAAACCCTTCACTTCTCCTCACGCTCTCCACTTTCTGACACACGTGGAACTTCTTAATCGCCCTACAGCCTACAAATTCCTGAAGAGCGGCCCTGTTCCATGTAGTTATTGAACACGTACTGACTTTTTTTACAAATCATAACAATTTACCTATACCAACAGTGTTACGTTGAGACAAATATCGTGTGGGTTTAACTTCCTTTACTATAACTTCCCTTTCGGAATAGCTGCTGGACTTTTTTTAATTGCACTTGTCCAGTATTAGGCTAACTTCATTTTTGGTTCTGTACAGGACGCCATAACAACTGTGGGAGTGTTAAATGATAAGTACTTTTTTAATTGGACAACAGTTTAGGACTGGGCTCTTTATAACCCGCTGTGACGTATTCTAATGGCTTTCGTCCTGAATGTTGGACAGAAGGCATGATTATGATTTGATGAAGCCGTGCATTTCTAGGATTATTACCAGGCATCATTCATTCAGCGCCGATCCTAGTGGTCTCGCGATCTATGGCGTGTGTATGTGTGGCCGTTGTTTGGCTGGGATTGTTGGTTGGAATCCCGCAAGGGGCATGGTTGTGTGTCGTTTGTGAGTGACGCATGTTTTCAGGTAGAGTCCTCTGCAACGGGCCAATCACCCGCTCGGAGGATTCCTTCCGAGTATGATGTGTCTGAGTATGATCGTGAAGCTTCGACAATTAGGAGACCTTAGCGCACTGGGGAGGGGGGGGGGCTGTCGAGGCATAGAAACATTCTTGTAATTAAAGCCAACTTGGTGCACAATTTTTCTTAGTATATTTATTTCTTTTCACTACATGTTTCGGGTGAATATGTGCCCATCATCATTCATTTCACCCTGCATACCAGACAGTCATCCACGCAGACTGACAAATACCAAGTGCCGCATAGATACAGTTATTTCTCCTGATGATGGGCACATAGTAGCCCGAAACATGTACAGAAAAGAAACAAACATACTAAGAAAAATTGTGCACCAAGTTGGCTTTAATTACAAGATTATACAAGGACGCAGGTCAACAAAACGTAAAATTCGGCATGGAAAATTCATTCATTCATCCATTCATTCTGTATTCTGTCTCACGGAAGGTCCATAGCCTCTTCCAAAGCGAGTTCTCCACAGAGGGACATCAAATGCGTCCTGTTTCAATTTCCAGGATCTCTTCGTTTCCTCAAGGTCATCCAGTATTTGCTTACGTCTTCTTCCTCTTCTTCCTTTCTCTTCTGTTCTTCCCTCTATCTTTCTTTCATTAACGTGTTTTAGAAGGTATTTGCTATGCATGATGTGACCAGTCCAATTACCTTTCCTCTTTTTTTTTGTATGCAAGATATTGTTGTCTTTAACTGTAGGTAGCACTTCTTCATTTCTCACACAATAGGTCCAGGTATCATCTGAATGCAGGTAAAATGCATTAAGGGAGACCTGATTCACCAAGCTAACACTCACTTATATTAAGCACATTCTTTTCAACTTCAAAAGCCGATACCTTTTCCGCTGGTAAAGAATCGTTTTAAGTGGACCATTTCTATTACATAGGACATCGATCTTCTGTGGAGATGCGATACCTGATTTTCATGTTGGTGTCTCAATTTATCTCGTTCTGAAGCATATTCAGGACGATAAGCCTATTCAGCTTACAACTTCATAAGTTAGTTTGGCTGTACTAAGAGGAACGTATCATAAATTCAACTTTCTCCTGCATCCAAACCTAGATACTGTGTAGAGATTGGCAACTTGCTTGTATGTTGCTACTGATAGGGAACAGGAGGCTAGGTATTTGCGAACAGTGCAATCCAGGCGAGAGAATTATATACAGCGGGTGGCTTCGTGAGAAGACCAATTAATAGAGACTGAATCGAGGTGAGACGGTAGGAGTCATGTTCCTCAACACAGCGGAAGTTCATTGCTCAATGCTGTCGTGCGTGTTACCCTTCCTACCTTCTGGACGTGTATAGCATTACGAGCAATCCGTTCTGAATCCTGTTACGCCATGCTCCTTTACTCACTGTCTCACCAGCGATTGAAACGTGAAGAAAAAGGAGACTTTTACAACTCGTTCACATGAAAAGTGATTGTCCAACATCTGACGCAAGCTGAATATATAACACCTTCATGTGCTGTAGCGACAGTATGTATGTGGCGAAAACCCTTCAGCGTTTTGAGAATGAAAAGAAACTGAATTATTCGCGTTTCACTCAACAACTACCGCGAATATTTTAAATCGCATCATTACAATTCTAAGCACTGTATTATTTTCACTTCGCCGTAAACGAGCTGGAAGTTTCCTTAATTGCTTCTCTGAAGGGTTATGTAAAGTTCTGATCGCTTCAAATTTTCTGCCACAAATATACCCTCTAGTTCCAAAACAGCTGTAATTTCGTATCCACTCTTCTAGTTCAAAGGTAAAGTAATCCCGTTACAGGACCGGTGTGGACCAGAGGGTGGGTAGAGGTATAGCTCTACTCTTCCATGACCGCGGGACTAGAAGGGGGTGAGTGGTCAGCAGCACGCCCCGGCCGCACTTTACCCCCGGGAAAGACCCGGTACCCATTTTACAGAAGGCTGGGTGGGCCCCAGGGCCGGTCTGGACGGGCGGAAAATCTCGT
>Ga0123354_10001742_pt1 | contig 27324 bp, 23 predicted proteins | sample TergutLab28metaG_2_FD_97872 | JGI IMG/M metagenome (GOLD analysis project Ga0123354, IMG submission 97872) | Labiotermes labralis P4 segment gut microbial communities from Petit-Saut dam, French Guiana - Lab288 P4 | ecosystem: Host-associated > Arthropoda: Insects > Digestive system > Gut ... | reverse complement strand
GAAATCGTCTTTATTATCGCCGCTAAGTGCAACAGTGAGAGCACCGGTAGCTTGGTTGCCGGTATTGGTTACCTCTACTGAATTCGGCGTCAGTGCACTGTAACCTATAATCGCTGTGCCAAAGTCCATGTCGATGTTGGGGTCAAGTGATATGCCAGTTGCATTTGTATTTCCTTGCGCCTTCATCACCCCAGACAGCAAAACCCCACAAATTATTAATCCAAATTTTAATCGTTTCATATTTTTTATTTTAATTAATTATCATATATGTTATATAATCTCGTTGTTCCGAAATCCGTCAGGATTGCATCGCTCGGTAGAACAAGATTAAAGGTTTCTAAACCTGCATCCTGTTAAGGATGCATCCCTAAACGGGATGCAAAACAGGTTTGGTAGCTTTTTTTCTACCGAGCGGGCTATCCCTAACGGGATGCCGTTTTTGCATAATTGGGTATAGTTTCCTGTATTCATATCTTTTTTGTTTTATAAATTTCGTTCAAAAATTAAATCGCCCGGAGTGGCTTTGAGTTTGAATTTCAGGAAAATGACGGTTGCCAGCGCCGAGATAAGCGGAATGACAAGAATGGTAATCATAACCCAAATATCACGGAGCGAAAAATGAGGCATCTTGCCTTCGTATTGCCACCATTTCAGCGTTTTAAACAATATTTCAGCGCCGCTAAGAATTGCAATCACAGCGAGCAAGCTTGCCAAAATCATCAGCAAAAAGACTGATAGATAAATGCGTATAATTTGCTTATTGCCCAGCCCGAAAGCCATAATGGTTCCCAGATTCTTAGAAATTCTGCGGAAATGCGAGTCTATCAAAAAATAAAGAAAAATGGCCACAAAAACAATCGCAATGATGGAAATAAACAAACAGAGCATTGAAGCCAAGAGATTGAACGTGTTGAAGTTCTCTTTCGCTTCAATTTGCGCCATATCTATCCGGATACCGTAATTTTCTTTTGCCCAAATTGAAAATGCCTTTACTTTGCTGAGGTCGTCAAACATAAACGACAGATAGTTGGGTCGCAGTTGAAAACCGCTGTCAAAAGCCCAATCATAGTTGCGATATACATCTTTTTCTTTGTCGCAAATATCGGAAACCACCTTATTCAGTGTTTGATATACCGTATCTCGAATGATAATTCTGTATTCAAGCGCAGGACGTAACAAATTTTTAACGCTGTCGGGCGCTTCAAAGATGTCGTCGTATTGCAAGCCGGCATTATTAAACTCTTTTTTCAGACGGTTCGTAAAATCTTTGTCGGGATTTTCGGCAACCAAATACAAGTCGTGAAAATAGTTTTCGTGGTTGGGAACAATAAACGGCTTGCTTCCGCTTGTATTTTGTTCCATAAAATAGGTTGGAGCAATAAAGTCAAGCAAATCCGGAAGCTGCTCAACAACAGCTATAACCGGAATAGGTATTTCAAAATAATCGTCGAAATTTTTCAGTCCATACTTTTTCAGACTTTCGGTTGAACCGGGGAAAGTATATTTGATAAACAGCGGATAATGCGATTCGTCTTCATAACCAAGCCGTGTCATCAGATCTTTGGTGACAATCCACCCATAATCCTGTTCCTGCATCGGTTGTCGGCGAGCGACAATCGTATTATCTCCGTCCAAAATCTTTTTGAGCAAATCGCTTTTGTAAGAAATAGTGCGTCCTTCCACCCGTTTCATTCCGTAATCTTTTGTGAAAGCATATTCCAAAATGTAATTGTCTGCCTCAATGGTTGAAATGTTAAAGGTATCTTTCAAGCGGTTTGTTTCGTCCATAAACTGTTCAAAATTGGGCTGTTCTTTCACATCAATCCAGTTGATAAACGGGTCGCTCATTTTGTACGATAAAAATTTCACGCCGCTGCGACTAAATTCCAATGCGAAAATGGTGATTGTAAATACGAAAAACAATATCCAAAAGTTTTTCCAACGTTTACCAACAATGGACTTAAATTCCTGTCTTATAAATATATCAGTATATTTTCCCTGTTTCATTGTAAAATGGTTTTTAAGTCGTTGTCCGGAACCAATGTTTCGTTGTGAAACCATTCCTTATTTCGCTTCTCATAAATGCTGCTGCGGTCAATTATTCCAAAAGTATCGCCGTGTTGCAATTCTTCTTTATGAATTTTGATGATGCGGTCGGCATATTTTACGGACAGTTCAGGCGAATGAGAGACAATAATCGCCGTTTTATCTTTGCCGCTATGAATCTCATTGGTAACAATTTTCATCAAATTATCAGCATTAACGGGGTCGAGGTTTCCGGTGGGTTCATCGCCGAAAATGATGTTAAAATTCGGCATAAACGCACGCACAAAGGCGAGGCGTTGCTGCTGTCCGCCCGAAAGTTCGCCCACATTCTGCTTGTTCTCGTCCAATATTTGCTGCAATCCGACTTGTTTTAAGGTATCTTCATATTTTTTGTCGCCTCCTTTAATGAGTTGAGGAATTACAGCATTTTCCCATATAGAGAAATTGTGCATCAAATTGGTTTGCTGGAAAATGAAGCTGAAATATTTTTTACGAATATCCGACAACACATTGTTTTTCCGGCTCCAAACTTCCGTAACATCAATATCTTTGCCTTCTTCAGGAAAAATTGTAAATTTTTCGGCAGACAGAATCGTGTTATTCATCAGTCCCAGAGTTTCGAGAATGGTGCTTTTGCCGCAACCCGATTGTCCAACAATGAATACCACTTCGCCTTTGGGAATATGCAATTCGTCTGCCTGCAAGACGACTCTCGGATTAGCCGCCTTGCATTCATACGAACATTTAAGATTGTTTATTTCAAAATAATTAGCCGCCATTAATTGTTAACTTTTAACTTACTGCAATCATCATAAATACCCGGCATATCGTCCATCGGAATCCAGTAATAAGTAATGCCGTTTCTTTGAAAACGTCCGTCATAATTACTGTTTGCATTGATTTGTTTTAGTTGTTCGAGTTTATTTTTAAACACAGTAATATAATCTTTCAAATCGTCTTTATCCATATTTGGTATTTTCTTAATGTCTAATCCGCAAAGATTTAACGGCACAGGTATTCCGTAGATTTGTCCGAGCAGCTTGTCCATATCCATATTCCGGATGTCATCTTCGCTGAACTGACCAAGCATTGCCTGACCCATTCTAACGATAGCATCCTGAAATGCCTTTGCATCGGAAACAACATCCGACGAATTTATTTTAGAGAGTTGCTGAATAAGTTCCTCTAATTCGTTTTGAGAAAAGAACAATACAAAATCAAAAAGTTTATATTGCGAATTATTTGTTTTTATGGGAGCAAATCCAATAAATTTAGTAAACCCGCCGTCTTTCAAGTACGAAATGTATTGATTAATATCATTCTCGTTCCAATTGTATAATTTCAGAATATCTTTCAATTTGTCCTCTACGAGGTATCCGTTACCTTCGGTAGAAACTGTAGCATAGTTTGCTTCTAACACTGAAAGTTGCTTGAAAACAAAATCTTGGAAACCGGAAATATTGCCAACAATTAATTTTTGTAAATCTTCTATTGTTTCCGATTGACCGGAACTTGCGTATTTATACGAATCGTAAACCGGTAATTCATCGCTGTTACCTTTTCTTGCTAAAACATATAACCGGTTGGTTTGCAGTTTATACTCCAATTCTCCACTTTGGATTCTATTTTGGACTTTATCTGCCAAACCTTTTTGCAGTTTTCCTATCTGAATGGCAAAGTCATCATAAGCCGTAGAGCCGGCATTATTAACTTGATAAGCGAGGAAATTAATTCTATTATCAAACATTTTTTGCGATAATTTTGCAACATTATCTTGCCATTTCACTCCATTGGGATCTGTACGATTATTCCCTGCATCACCAATCAAAATGATAAAATTGGTTTGATCGCTCTCATATCCCATTGCGCGCGTATCCAATGCTGTTTCCAAACCAAGAAACATCGCTGCATAATCATCAGTTTCGGAAGTTCCGATTGTTTGCTGATTTAGAGCGACAAAAGAAGATACTTCATCTATTTTATCCGTCAGTTTTTTATAAGTAACTTTATCATTGTCGTTGTAATTTTTGTAAATCACAACTCCTGTTTTCATTTGATATTTAAAATCCCCTTTCATAATTGTTGACAGAGCGCTTGCAACGGATTGAAAATAGCTTTTCATAGAAGGAGTAGCATCAACTACAAATATCACATTGATATTGTCTTTTGCTTCTTTCAATAATTCAATTTTTTTTAGAAATTCAGGATCAATTTTTTGAGACGACATGGAAGAAATGGACGCAACGCTATAAATATTGGAAGCTATTTCTCCTTGCGTAAGAATAGGATTACGCATTGCATATTCGTGCATTCTTTTGTTGCTAAAATCGCGATACAGCCATAATGGTTTTTGCGTTGCTTCGTTTGTCCAAAGTTGCCTTGCATCGTCCATATCGTAAAAAATAGTTGGATAGACGTTTTTACTTTTATAATAATCTACCGCTTTTGCCTCATGTGTCGGTTCAATTAGCAGACGCTGGTTCCATTCGGTAATATATTCTTCCGGTATCCATCCATATACAGTTTGTTGATTGCCGCCACCGATTAACATACTTCTTGATAATAGGTAATATTTGGTATTGTCGATTTCCGCTGTTTTCATAACAAAATAAATTTCAAGGTCTTTTGCTCTTTGATTTGGATTAATCTCAGATTTTTTATCCGGTTCTATAAAAAATGGAGGATTTTTTTCAGCGATGGTGCCATGCTTTGCAGGGTCGTGTACAACCAGTGCCTTTTGATAAATTTTACTGTGAGTTTGTGGACATTCTTCCCATAGCAGCAAATTATCAACCGGAATCCAACCGATGCATTGCGCGTCTTTTGATATTTCCAGCCCTGCATAAAATGATTTATACACTAGCGCAAAACCGTTCTGAATGTCTGCAACATTTAGCTGGTCCATAAATCCAAGCGTGGAATGAACGGCAGAAGAAGCGTTTGGCTCTGTATAAGCTTTGTTGTTAGCACGGTCGCTGTAAACTTTCCAGACAATTGTATTTGGCTTGCCAAAATCATTGCTTTTAATTTTTGCAACCACCCAGTCCTGCCATTTTTGAGAATTTGCCCAGTCGGGCTGAACTTTATTAGTATTCGCAATGTATTCAGGCAACGAAACCTTACATTGCTTTGGTAACTTTTGTGCTGATGATAATCCGCATATTAACAAGCATATAGAAACTAATAATATATATTTATTTTTCATAAGGACGAAATTATTTTTGTTTTTATATTAATATTATATTCAGGATTAAATTTTATTTTTTCCTGATTGTAAGTAGCGCCACAAGGGTAATACTGTAATGAAACGCTATATTTTGATTGTATTAAACTATTGATAATTAACATTCTTGCGAGTAACATATTTTGAAAGTCGTTATCAAAAAAATCATTGCCGACAAAACAGTCGAAATAAATAGCGTTGTAGGATTCGTCCTGCAACTGTTTTTCGAGAGGGACTGAAATATTTTCAAGTTCGTCAGGAATGGATATTGCGATAGAAGAGTTTTGACTGCTGATTAGTCCAAACAACTTATCTTTGTCCCATGATTGGTTATCCATCGTTGTATTTTCATTGCTGTAATACACAATGAATTCACTACCGGAAAAACCGGATTTCACTTTATCAATTTGCTTTTTTAATATTTCAGTATCCATCGAATGGTCTAACCTGATATAGATAAAATGCAGGTCTTCGGCAAAGGAATTTACTGAAAACACGACGCTTATAAACAATATAATTAACTGTTTCATTTTAAGATACTTTTATTTTTTATTTATTATTATTACAGCAAGATTCCCGCTTTTATCGGTTTCAATTTTTTGCACGATATAAACAGTGCCGTTCATACAAGCATCCCTTATAAGTTGCTCTATATTGCCGATATTGTTAACACCACTTATGGGCAAATTCTTACCAAATTTTCGCAATTCGTCGCTTGCTTTGTCATTGCAATTTGCAATTTGTTTTAGAAGTTCGTTTAATTGAGGAATTGTTGGCAAAGGAACATCAGCAAAAGGTTCAAGATACATTTCCCGACGGGTTTGCAATGATTTATTACTTTTGTTGCGAGCATAAAAAGTGTATTTTCCGCCTGCAAGATTCTGAAACTCACTCGGTTTTTGCCAGTTTTTTCCGTCAATTGAAAATTCAGTATCTTCCAATTTTACTTTTTTCCCTTCGGTTATTAAAGTAACTGTGTAGGTTTTAACTTCGTTCGTTAATCTGTCGGGCGACTTATTTATCATAATAATTTGGGGTATGTGAGGACTGTCATCCCCGTCTTCAATGCTGTCATTGCCGGTATCTGTGACAACAGTTCCTTCCAAAGTGTTATTTCCGGCGTTTTTGTGAGCGCAGGAAAACAGTGTTATTGCAATAAACCCTGAAAGTGTTATTTTTAATATTACTTTCTGCATAAACTATTTACTTACAGAGATTGAAACAACTTTGCCATGAGCATCTCGGTTGACTCCGGTAACGTTATAATGATTCCCATTAGAAACATCTGTAATAAGTTGCTGTACATTGCTAATATTGGGCGCCCCTACAACGCTTACATTATTACCCAAAACTCTTCTTATTTCGTCTATTGCATCGTTATCGGAATTTGTAATTTTATTGAGTAAATTGTTTAATCGCGCAGATGTAGGAGCAGAAGTCTGAATATGCGATTTTTTAACGGCATTATCAGAGATAATAGGCTGTGAAACTGTTTTATCCGGAACAAATGCAATAGAATCTTTTTCCGGTTCTGCAATAAGTGTGGTATCACTTTGCATGATATTTTCCGATAATGTATCGACTGGCATCTTAGGATTTCTAAAGCTGAAATTAGCTGATGTACCATTATTATTGTAAGATGTTCCAAAATAAATGGAAGTGTCAGGCTTCAATACCCCTGAATATCTTATGGAATCATCTTTCAATTCAATAGAATACTTATCAATCGTACCGCTCAATTTCAATGTATCACGTTTATTATCGGGAAAATAGATTTGAGCTTGTACTTTACCTTTGCCTTCCACTGTATCAATACTTAAAAATTGGAATATGGCAGGTTTATCATCCAAAGTGCCGTTCCAAGCGCCAATAGTCACAAGAGGATTAGGTGCTACCGGTACAGTAGTAACTTCTTTTTTTATAAACCATTTTCTTATCGGTTCCCAATTTTTATAAATTAGCGAAGCGCCAACTAAGAGAGCAATAGTAACAATAATGAGAACCAACTGTTTATTACCTTTTTTAGCTTTTTTATTGTCGGCTTTTTCTTCTTGCATATCGTCGGGAACATAAATGGGAGAAATAGGAGAAGTAGGCAAAACGGGAGGAACGGGAGGGGTGGATTCATTGATAACCGGCTCCACGATTAGCGCTTCTTTCGACTTTTTAAGTTTCGGGGCTTTTGTTCCCTGATTTGAAGGCGGCTGAAAAGTTGGAGGTTTTATTTCGGGCGGTTGTACAAAGACCGGTGCTGATACTTGCGGCTGTACGAAGGATACGCTTTTATTTGTAAAATTTTGTTCGCACAGTGTGATAAAATTTTTTAAGTGTACCTGTAAAAGTCGGTGCTTGTCATGCTGTTTCAAGTTATCCTTGATTATTTTGAGATTGTAGCCGCTTTCATCGGACTCAAAATTACCACTGCTGAAAAGTCCTTTCAATGTTTGAAATGCCGACCATTCTTGCGGATTCATTTCTGCTTGCTTAGCTTCAATGTCCTGTATGGCTTTTTGCCATTTTTCTAAATCTGAATTTGATACCATAGTTTTTAATAATTTATGAAAATCGATTGATTATTATTTTGCAGTCGATATAAGCTCTCCGTTTTCCCAAATACCTTTAATGTTTTTTCCTTTATTATAATAGCGTGTCCCTTCTCCGTCCGGCTTGCCATCTTTGAAATTTCCTTCATGCCTCCAGCCATCCCTATCATCATAATATATTCCTTGTCCATTAAATTCGCCATTAGCAAAATTTCCTTCGTATCTGAACATTTTGCTTTTACTATCCAATCTTCCATAACCGCTCATTTTATCATTTTCATAATAGCCATCAAAACTATCCCCGTTATTCCACATATAAACGCCTTTGCCCTGTCTTTTCCCATTAAGCATCATTCCGGTATAAGCGCCATTCGTATAAGGAAAATTATCAACATATTGCGGTTGTGTGGTAAGATTCTGATTGCTTTTTGAGGATGATATTTGTTCTTTTTCTTGTGTTGTAACAGGTTTTTGAATATTCAAATCTTTTCCTGATTGCATAACTTTCCTTACATTTTCCGGTTTTTTCAGATAATCACAAATTTTACTCATGCCGGCAATTATTCCTCCGTCAAAATCATCCTTGCTAAGCAACGGCGATATGTCGTTACGAATCACCTGCAATAGAAAAGTATCTGGAAGCACGTTTTCCAAGCCGTATCCTGTTCTAAAGGTCATTTGTTTCTTATCTTTCACCAATAAGAAAAGTAGTCCATTGTTGATGTTCTTTTTTCCAACGCCCCAATAATTAGCAAGGCGTGTTCCAAAATCGTTGATTTCTTCATTACCAATTGAAGAAAGTAAAACAACGGCAATTTCGTCTGTTGTAGCTTTTTCAACAGAAACAATCATAGCATTAAGCCTATCTTTGGCGGCTTGCGAGATAATTCCATCCGGATTAGTTACATAACTTTCTTTTGGTATGGAAGTAATCGTATAAACTCCCGATCCTGCAACAAGTGCGGTATCGCTCTGTTCTATTTTTTCCGATAACGTGTCAATCGCTATTTTAGGATTTTTGAAACTGAAATTAGATAATGTTCCGGTATTCTCATTGTAAAATGTACCGGAATAAACGGAACTGTCAGGCTTTAATACTCCTGAATATTTCATGGAATCATTTTTCAATTCGATAAAATAACCATCAATCGTACCGCTTAATTTTAAAGTATCATTTCTACTCTCGGGGAAATAGATTTTTGCCAGCACCTTACGACTTGCGGTATCTACGCTTAAAAATTGAAACGTAGCCGGTTCGTCGTTCAATGTACCATTCCAAGCTCCAATAACCACAAGTGGATTAGACGCTACCGGAATAACCGGCGTCGGTTTATTCACAAACCATTTGCTTATCGGTTCCCAATTTCTTACCGTATCCCAATGTCGATACACATTCCATGCGCCAATTAAAATTGCAACAGTGAGAATGGTAAGAATTAACTGCTTGTTGCTTTTTTTAGCGCTTTTATTGTCTTTTTTTCCCTCTGCTGCTTTGTGTTGAGTAACTGGAGGCGGAGGTTGTACGAAAGTTGCTGTGTTTTTGTTCGTAAAATTTTGTTCGCAAAGCGTAATAAAATTTTTCAAATGCAATTGTAAAAGCCGTTGAGCGCTATGGCGAGGTACAGCATCCTTAATTAGCTTAATATTGCCGCTGCTTTCGCCTGACTCAAAATTGCCGGCGATGAAAAGTTCTTTCAGTGAATTGAAGGCTGATAACTCTTCCGGCGACAGGTTGTTTTGCCCTGCCTCAATACCCTGTATGGATTTTTGCCATTTTTCTAAATCTGAAGCTGTTACCATAATTTTTATATATACTGTTTCGATTATTTATCCAACGATTATTACCTTTCTCAGTGATGCGCTACTATCCCCAAAAGAGATGCCCAGAACGCATAAAAAAGAAAAATAGCAAAAATCCATGCAGCGATAGCTATACCCAATGAAACCAAGCACCATGTTTTTGCATTTTTTGCAGCTTGCTCTGCACCGTCATAATCTTTCAAAGCCCACAAAGAATCTACTTTATTGGAATAAATGATTGCAGCAATACCCGTAGGCAGGAAACAAAAAAAGGTTACCAAAATCGACCATACCATCAAATTATCAGGTCGATGAGGTTGCTGTATGAAATGAGATGGATAAGAAGGCTGTACTACCGGCGTTACATTTGGCGGGAAAATATTAGATAATTCAGGAATTGAACCCGCCATTTGCCAATTATTCATTCCTTGTTTCCAAACATAAATATTTCTCGTTACGCCATAATTCAGCAATTCATTTGCGGCGACCGGACCTTGTTGTTGTCCATTTTGATCTAAATAAAAATATGAATCCATATATAATATATGATTATTAATTAAATTATTGAGGTTTTATCTCGTATTTCAACTTTGGCAATGCAACATCTTTATACTGATCAAAATTATTCGATAAACGATTATACACATAAAACGAACCATCATTTGTATAGTAGCTCCTTTCATCTCCAATCAAATACACATTGGAAGCAAACTTTTTATATTTAAAGTTGTTCTTTATGTCTACTGCATAAAGATCTCCTGAAACTGTAAGCGCATAATGCCAGGCAGGATCGCATTGCTTAACATTTTGAAGAACCAATACTGGATCTTTTCGTGGAATATTGCTGCCATCTCCTACAGGATTTATTCCCCATGCATATAAATCTCCATCTTTTGTAATATAACAATACGAAGAAGTGTATCCTTGAGCTGCGTAAGCAACATTTGAGGCGAATAAGCTACTGTCTCTATATAAATTTCCATTAGGCATTAACGTCCATACAGAAGACTTACCTGTTACATAAGAATTTTCAGTAAAAGATATATTATAATTATATTTGCTCACTAATTTTGATGCATCATTGCCATTCTGTCCCAACTGATTGCTACTGTTTATTGTTATTGGTTTATAACCGATATCATCTTTGGCGGCCAACACATCTTGCCAATTGTTTATTGGCAATTTTTCGGGTGCATATTTGGTATTTGCATTGCCTATGCCATTAGTCCCGCCCCACGCATATACCGTTCCATCATTTTTTACAGCAAAAAAGAAAGGTCCGTTCAAATTGACGTCTTTTACATTGTCCATAATTTTAACAGGGTCTGTTTTGCTAATACCGGTATTGTCGCCAAGCTGTCCGCCTTGATTATCACCCCAAGCCCATAAGCTACCGTCATTTTTGATTGCAAAATGAGAATTTTGACCAATAGAAGAAGTAGTAATATAGACATCTTTTACATCTTTTAACATAAGCTTATTTTCAGTGGTTTCTTGATAATGTCCAAATGGTCTACTATAAAGATTACCGTCTTTATAGGATATAACAAGAACTTCGTACTTATTTACAAACGTGTTTGTAAATTTTTTCCAAGGCGTGATTACAAATGTAGATATGGTTGAATCGTTGCTTGATTGTTGAGCAGGATTTGCCGCTGTTTGCTGTTTAGTTTCCTCTAAGTTGATTGTAGCATTGGCATTGATTTTAGCCTCAACACGAGCGCTGTCTGTTGCCACTTGGTTAATTTTTGTTGTTTCTTTCTCATTATTCCAATGAGCATAAGCCCAAAAGCCGACAATCATTATGACAATAACAAGCACTAAAATCTTATTAATTCCTCCTTTGGATTTTTCTTTGTTGGTGGTCGCTCCTGACGAACGCACAGTCCGGTTAGTAGGCGCAGATGTGATATACTGCTCACATAAGGTGATAAAGTTTCGCAGATGAGCCTGCAAAATCCGATTATTATTATGCCGACTCAAATTATTTTTGAGCAATGCGAGCGCTTGACGACTTTCGTCCGACTGAAAATTACCGGTTTGCAGGCTGCCGTTGAGCGTCGTCAACGCCGACCATTCCTCTTGAGACAAATCTTGTTGTCCCGATTCATTGATGCCGTTGATAGCTGTTTGCCATTTTTGTATGTCTGATGTTGATAACATATTGTTTATCTATAATTTCCATTTCGTATTTGCCTTTCTATGTCTAGTTGAATCTTTTGAATGTCAATCGCGGTACCGTTCTTTTTTGCTTGCTCTTTTGCTTGTTCTACCAATACATTTTTGCGAATATCATCCGATACAGGCTGTACTATCTTAGGAATAACTATATAAGCTGCCAAAATGACTATTAAAGCCATAATAAAATACCCTGTAAGTTTTTCAGCAAGCGGGTTAATTAGTGGCTTAATACCGATATAAAGCAAGTAGAGTCCGTATAATCCAATATATGGCGCGATTGACGCAAGAGGCGGATAGGCATAAAGTAATCCGGCAATACACAGTGGAGTATATGAATATGCCACCAAAGAAAATGTACGATTAAAATCCTTTGTTACATTAAATTGGTCAGAAAATGCGTTAATGATTGCAGCGGAAACGTAAGCGCCACCAACGATAGTTACGAACATCGTGAGTGCATCAATAATCCCAAATACTGCATTAAACGGATTATTATCTTTTATTGTTTTCAATGTATCCTCTAATTGATCCTGCAATGACTTAGAGTCAACTGCTGCATCTATTACTTTTTGAGTAGCTTCTGTAATTGCCGAATGCCAATTCCACCAATAATTGAAAAATAATGCTGCTGCCGGAATCAGCGCTAATATTAGTAAATATCCTATAAATACCTTAGTGTGAGGTGCATTTTCAGCCTCTATCACTTCCCATTCTTCTTTAGGATTGAGAAGAATCGCTTTTACTCTGTCAAATAGTTCCATTTTTATGTCCCTTGTACGTGTCGGGCACAACTTTTATAAATTATTATTTTTGTTCTTTATTGAATTTTAGAAATAAATTGAATTCTAATTTGTTATTGGAACCGTATAATTATAGTTCACATCAACTTGAACTACTGCATTACCTACAGCTATTCCATTCAGCCACCAAACAACCGTATGTTGACGCCAGCCTTCAACATCAATAGTTTGATTACTATGAGCATATAATTGTGAAATTTTTGATATTCCATCAATCGTAATTGCATAATTATTATTTGAATTGTTTTGTACAGTAATCTCTCCGTTGGTATTGAGTGGAAATTTAACAATATTAATAATTCCTTCAGTACATGTAAAAGTTTGTTCGCTTTGCAAAGGATAATAAAAATAGCCTGATTGTTGTTCAATTTTTATATCTCGATCGCCTGGGGCAACAGAGTATTGATCGGAAAAAGTACCTCCGGCTATCGTTGTTTTGTATTCTCCATCTACCCATACTTCAAATGGATATTCTGAAATATTTTGAAATTTAATGTAAGTAGCCGACGAAGTAACTTCATTTTGACAAGAGGTTAATGCTATACCTACCACGCTTAAAAATAGAAATATACATAATATTTTAACAATATTTTTTTTCATTTTTAAATCCCTGATCCGTGTCGGGCGCAACTTTTTTTGATTTATAAATTTTTAATTGTCAATTGACCATTATCGATATCATTGAAATATAGGTAATTGTGAGTTTGCAAAGTACCATACAGAATTGCTCCATCCGGGACCAATTGGTGAAACAGATGTCCACCAACTTGCTGCAGGAATTGCTGTACAATCTACGCCATCAGCCATATTATTACCTTTTGAAAGGGTTTTAGACGAGCCATTCGCCGTTATTATCATATCGTTACGCGCCCAATTATTGTCAAGCGAGCTGTTTTGAACAGAGCCAACCACACGTCCAACATAGTTGATGTTGCCGGTCACATTTGGATTAAGCGCAACGCTGTTAGTTGTATAACTATTGTCAAAAACAATTCCAGCTACACCTCCAACATAATTATTACCGTTGACTTTGCCGGAGCTATAACAAGTGAATACCTTGCCTCCAGTGCTAACACCTCCCGCCACACCGCCAACATCAATATCAGAGCCATTGACAGAGCCCATAGCATAACAATTGGCGATAGTACTGATGTTGATTCTGCCAACTACGCCACCGACATCTTGATTTCCGTTGACTGCACTTGAAGCATAGCAGTTTGCAATGATATTGCCATCGCCATTAAGAAGACCCGTCAAACCTCCAACACATTCACTTCCATTAATAACAATTGTAGAATAGCTGTTGGCTATGGTGTTGCCGTTCCAACCTGCTTCTCCTACCATACCACCGACATTTTCATTGCCATTGATTCCACCTGCCCCATTAATACAACAATTTGTTATGTTGCTGCCAGCCATACCGCCACTTAGTCCGCCAACCAAATCATGTCCTGTGATACCACCGTTATTGTTTGCTATTTCCACAACAAGATTTTGCACACTCCCGTTAGCTATAAAGCCAAACAAACCAACATCATCTTTTGTGAAACGGTTAATCCATAAGCCCGTGATTTTGTAGCCTGCACCGTCAAAACTGCCACTAAAAGAACCAACTGAGAATCCTATGGGATTCCAGCCTGCACCGTTATTATAACCTGCGCCATTGGCTGCAAGATAACTTATAAGGTCAATATTGTTGCCAAGTTTGTAGCAGGCAGATAGATTATTGCGCACTGAGTCTAATTGTTGTGCTGTAAAAATAATGAAAGGGTTTGTTGGCGTACCGTCGCCTTGACTAAATAATGCATTCTTTGTATCTTTTGTATTGTCAGGTTGGTTTGGGTCATTTTTTTGACAAGATAAAAATGTAGTTGTTAGTACAACCAACAAAAATACAGTTTTACTAAAAACCTTTTTCATTATTAATCCCTGATTTGTGTCGGGCGCAACTGTTTTTGTTTTATATCTGCTCCTTATACAGATATTATTGATTTATTTTATTATTAATAACTCCATGCATACTTATAATTAGCGCCATTTACGGTTATTGTTACATATAAGGCTTTTCCAGTTTTCCTTTGAATAAGAACATATCCAGCAATTGATTGTCCTGAATAGATAGTATTCCTTTTGAGATAACCCATTTGTATGGCATTACTAATATTCCATTGTGAATCGGAAAATGCAGCAACATTATTTTGCGCTATTGCTTGAGCCTGATATGCCGTCCCTGCATCATAAGTTGTTGTAGTCCTCGTTGTCGTATGCACAGAACCGGAATAGGGACGATGGTCATAGTTTCCATGTCCATTATTAGGAGCATGATTGTTATGAACCCCGTTATAATGCGTAGTGGTAGTGGTAGAAGTTGAATATCCTGCACCTGCTGCCGCTAATCCTTCGGTTAGCCCTACCCCCAATGCGTTCCACATTTGGACTTTATTTACTTTTTTCATATATCTCTCATAAGCCCATACATCTAAATCGGTTTGTTTTTCATCTTTGTCAATAGAATATGCGGTAATACATGAAATAGGGTCAAAATCAATCGTTTGCTCCGTGTTGTTTTGTATTACAATATCAATTCTAAACCATTTGCCATATTCACTGTTTTTTGCATTAGTCAGTGAAATGGTTAAGCCATTATTGACATAATATTGATAAGGGATGCCGTCTTGATATTCCGTTTTTTTTTCACTGACATCGGGAGTGCTAAAAGAAGTTTCATTACTTGCATAATTACTATCAGCCGAGTTGCTCATTACTTGCATAGGCGCATTTTGAGTTATAGGCGGAGAATAATTTTCTTGTGGTGCAGACGCCTCCACCGGACTATCTGCTGTCTGCTCGTTTGAGGTTGCTGGTGAAGAATAATCGCTTTTCAGAATAATCATCTTTTCAGTCAAAGGAGTCGATGCATCGCCTACTATTTTTCCAACGGAATATGCACTGGAAATAGCAGTAATTTCTATCTGTGCTACATAGCCTCCATTACTGAAAACCGATAGAACGTCTGAGACTTCCACATTTGGATGATGCAAATTGATGTAAATCTTGTCTCCATCAACTTTAATAATACGACCTTCAATGTTTTGCCCTCTCGCTAAAGGGCTGAGTAAAAGTAAGAGCAACAATATACTGTATTTCATTTTCCTAAAAAGTAAACAATACCAACATTTAAACCTACTGTACTAGTGGGTAAGCCTTGATCAAAAGTGTGGGTAAATTTCAAATTAACATCTAACGCCAAATTACCCGAAAGGTTATATTTGAAACCAAGAATAGGAGCTAATCCTAAATCAACAACAGAAGAAGAACCGGATTCTGAATCTATTCCTGCAGGACTTCCATAAGAAATTGATTGTCCCATTATAAAAACTCCGACATCTACCCCTATGTAAGGTCTGAACTTGTCAGTAGCAAAATAATATTTACCATTTAAAGTAATGGGGAGTGAAGAGAATTTTATACCGAGATGATCTTTTTGTGAAAACGAATTATAACCAATATTGATACCAACACCTACGTTTGGGACAATAAGATATTCACCACTGACGCTACCTCCAAAACCCAGACCAGCCTCCTTTCCAAAAGTTCCTAATGGATATTGGATACCAGGACTTATCTCAATACTAATTTGTCCTTTAATCACTCCTTCATCATTATTGGCAGGAGTATTGTCATTTGTTCTTGCGTATGGTTGAGCTTGTGCATAACTATTCGGTTGAGAATGATTTTCCTGCCGAACAGTAGTTCCTTCTCTATTAACCGGCTCCGACGCTTTTTGATTTGCAGGCGGCGAATAATTTTCTTGTTGTTGAGGTACAATTTCCGCCTTAGCCGGCGCTGTTGTATTACTATTAACAGCAGCAGAATTGTCATCTTTCCGCACAACCATTTTTTCTACCAGGGGCGCTGATACGTCGCCTAATACTTTTCCCACAGAATAAGCGCCGGGAATAGCTGTTATTTCTATCCGGGCTATCGTATTTCCGTTATTAATAACCGACAATACATCCGATACTTTTATATTCGGACGATGCAGATTAATGTAAACATTGTCGCCATCTACCTTGATGATGTGACCTTCAATACTTTGCCCTTTTGCTAAAGAGCAGAGTAGAATCATAAATATGAATAATATGTGTTTCATAAAATTAAGAAAATTTAATTCATAAATTTTTTTAGATATTTCTCACAATTAATCAGAAAATATTCAAGATGGATAGAACTAAAACACATAACTTATTCCAAGAGACAAAGAAGACAATTTTAATGATGAATTTCCATAATAAACCCCATTGTACTCTTCTTCATTTATTGATGCTAAATTAGTTAAACCGTACTTGTAGCTAACTTCGATTTTGAATTTTTTTATACTGATTCCTCCCATCAAAGCTAATCCTGGTTGCCAAGGGTTTATCCATTTTTTCAAATCTGTATTTGATGATGATAAATTCCAATATTCTAAATAAGCGCCTGCTTGTCCAAAAAAAGAGAAATTGCTGTTGTTTACAGGAATTTTTAATCCTAAATACAAAGGAATACCAAAAGTGTTAAATGATCCCAGATAACCTAACGTAAAGCTATAATTAAGGTAAAAATTATTCTTTAGCGTAGAATAGCTTGTGAGACCCCATTCAAACCCCGAAGAATTAATAACATTAGATAAACCAGAACCACTTACTGTTGCAGTGTAATAGGAATATCCTATTCTGAGACCTCCGACTGTTTGTGCATTTGTTCTGTTCATGCAGATTATCAATAAGATAACCAATACGAAAATACCTCTTTTCATCGTTTTACTTTTAAAAATTTAAATATTATATTATTACTGAATGTCAATCATTTTATTAATTCAAATTTAGAGTCATATCCGAATCCCGTTCTTTTTTTTGTATATTCAAATAAAAAGTCTGTTTGTACAGTTGTGTTAATTATTTCCTCCCATTTAACTTTGACATTAAATAAGTCTTTTGTCAAAACACGTAATTTGTGTACACCTGGCTTTGTATCCTCATATTTAAAATCAAAACTGTTATTAAAATCAATTTCACCAATCAATTGATTATCTAAATATAATTCAACCGAAGAGGTATTTTGCTTTGATATATCTTTAAATACAAAATTCAATTCCACTGCATTTGTTTGTTGTAACTTATTTTTTTCATCAAGTAATTTTTTTAATTCTGCTTGTTGGCTTTTTAATTTTTCAATTTCCACTTTAGTAGAGTCATTTTTAGAATTTATTGTAAAATACTGCGTATTACCTACGCTAACATCTTTAATATCAAGAGTTATAGGTATGTATTCATCGGCAGTAATATCAATAGAGTATTTTGCTATTCCGCCAAGTGTTTTATCAGTTGGTTGTATGCAAAGCACATAACAGTTTTTTTCTTTATCAAAAGCCGATATATTTCTTATGCGTTTGGGCGTATCAGGCATATTGAATTTGAGATTGGAAAAATCAGTATAAAATACAATAACCCCATCCTCAGGAGTACAACCTTTGCTTTTGAAAAATACATCTTGTGTGCCATCATATTTTTCAATAACGAGTTCTCCTTGCGAGAATATAGGAATCGCAACTAAAGCAAACAATATCAATATTAAACAATGTTTCATATCATTTACCTGAATTTAAAATCCCCCAATCCAAAAATATCTTCCGGATTGTAATAAACAGAGTTACCATTGTAGTCTTTTGTCGGTTGCCATGTCCGCACCCAAATGAGCGGATTGTTTTCATCTTCGTAGTCAATTAGTAAAAACAACCAGCCTTCGTCGCTATACGATGCTGAATTTGATGCTGAATTCCAATGCTGTTTCAAGGTGACCCCATAAATGTTTGGGTTTCCTTCGTGCTGGGTTACAACAATACTGTCGAACTTAACATTGATGTAGGAATTTGAAGCAAAAACACGACTTAAATTCGCAAGATACTGTTTCTTACTTTGAACGGAATATTCTATTTTTTGCCGATCTATCGATGTTGGCACATCGCCTCTTTTTTGAGGGGTCAATACTTTGCCGGTAATTATCAGTGCATCTTCACTGTAAATTTCATTCAAAAAAGGCATATCTTTAGAGTTATATGCTGTGCGGAAGTTTTCAACTAAATCCAAAATCATTTGACGGTGCCGAACATCTGAGACGTCGTTTGAATTACCTATTATATTTGCGTATTGATGCCACTCAAGAGCAATATATAAATCGCTGATTTTTCCGTTGGGCGTAAATTCAATCACCATGCTCTGGAATTGGTCTTCGTCCGTTTTACCTTCTTCCAAGAAAACAGGAATATTTCTCACCTGATAGCCGTTCGACGATTTCAAAACCCGTGTGGTAATAGCTGTTTCCGTGCAGTAAAAGCGACTGGTTGACCACAAATTTTGAATACGTTTTTTCGCATCTTCGGTAACACTGTTTGATAGTGTGAGCGAAGACTTTTTTTGGTCATAAGCGTTGTTGATTTCCGAAAACAATGCCTGCGCATTCGTTTGCATTGTTTTTCTGACCGGTTCGGATGCGGTTTCCGTAAACAGAAACTCGGTGGTGTGTTGTGCATACGCCTGAACGCATAACAGACTACCCAAAAGAACAGAGGTAAAATGCCTTATGAAATTGTATTTTGTCATATATTTATTTTTATTTGTTTTTTTGTTGCATGTATATTAAATAATAGTTTTCTCGATTGTAATACTGTTCAGGGTTTTGAATCGTTTTGCCTGAAATCAAATCGGTGCGCGAACTGCCTCCTGTGTCAAGCAATGCCGACAATGTACCATCTAAGGTAAATACGGCGATGATGCACTTTGCGGGATTGGCAAAACCTTTGGAACTGTTGATGATACTTCCGCGAACCAGCCCGTTCATTATTGCCACCCGTTTGACGTCATTATAAGTTTTGCAGGCAGCCAATTTTTGCAATACAGTATTATTGTCTGTTGCAGCAGGTTTGGATTCCGACGCCGGTGGAGGAGTCTGTTCGATTGGCTTTGAATCTGAAAGCTGCGTGATTGGCTTTTTTGTAGTAACAAAAACGCTGTCTTTTTCAATCCATGCGAGAATTTTTTGCTTTCCCTGTTGTCGCAATGGTTCAAAATGGGCGCTCATTTCTATCGCCTTGAGTATCTCTTCTACTTTTATCGACTGATTAACAGCAGTTTTTATAATCTGATTACTTAAATCCACTAATGCGCACTGTTTTGCTTCGACTTCCTTAAAGTCGGAACATTCGCCCCAATAATATTTTCCCGAAAGTTTTATTTCATTTTCCCGCTCTTTCGGCAAATAATTTTGTGCGGAAAGGCAGAACGAAAATGAGAGTAACAGCGCCGTTATCATCAGTATATAGGTTATTTGTTTCATGTTCATTTTTTTATTTTCCAAACAACGTTTTAATGTTTTGCTGCGGAATGTTGGAATACAACTGCATTTCCATTGTTCCGCCGTGTAATAAATCGTGCAACGAAATCGATACAAAAGCCAAATGGATACAGCCTGCGCTTTGATCTTTCAGAATCAACGTGCCGGTCAATTTCTCTTTATCAAGGCTTTCAATCCCAAAATAGCGGTCGTAGCCGTTCCGGAAATAGTCGTTAAAATCACAGCTGTTAACCGTATAATTCTTAGCTTGTTTTCCATACATCCGATGCGTTATTTTGATTGTATAATTTCTGTTTTCGGGAACAAGCAATTTATTTGAAAATGTTTCGGCAAGAAAACAACTGTCAAAGACCAAATTATAAGCATTATCTATTTTCTTATAAAAAATATCATTATTGATTTGCGGAATCATAAACGAACTGCCTTTATTCACATAAACCGAATCGTGGAGCAATTGCAAATAACTGTAATCAGACGCGACATACCGGTCAGGTTTTGCCTTGTGATTTTTTAACTGGACGGCAAGCCGTATGTCCCTTTCCTTTTTATTCATGCCTGTCAGCAATTCGCTGTCTGCCGGAAAGCGGAAAGATAATTTTTGCCCCTTATCAAAAACAAGTAAAACTTCGTAATCTTTACCGTCGATAAAATTGATTGTAATATTTTGATACTGTTTCAGAAGGTTTAAAAAATCTTGCCTGTCCTGCAATAAGCTTTCTCTTATTGGCTTATCATCAAGTAAAATTGATAAGTCATTTTCCCTGTTGGAAACAAACGTTTGATTTATATCGCTTGTCGTGAGCAAATTCAGTAATTCTCTTTCGATAAAGCGAACAATCATATTATCCGCTGTAACACTATCGTCAATGGGTAAAAACCGGTAGCCGATGTGTTCCAGAACTCTGTTTTCGTCAAAGCTATAGACGACAGGCACAATTTCGTCTTGCACAATATCCCGGCATAAAACAATCGTATCTATCGCAGTGGTATCAAACCTGCATGTTTCGGGCAGTGCATAATAAAGGCTTTGCAACGACTGCGAATAAAATTCCTGCTGGGCATTGATTTTCGTCAGCGTCCACACTCCAATTATCACTATAACAATTATTTTACGCATTTTTATGATTAATCATTTGAAATATCATGCAGGTTAAACCTTTTAGGAGCAAGTATTTTTTCTTTGACATTACCATTTTTATCGTATAATATGCCACTGATAATATCGCCATTTCCCCATGAACCAACAAAATAATCGCCGTTGCTTGCAAAATGAGGAGGAGACTTTGTATCTTGTTTTGCAATTTGCACTTGTCTGTAATAAATCATTTTACCGTTACCTTCGGGATAACCGTTTACGGCACTTCCTTTATATGTACCAAAAGAATACGTTTTTGTAATTATCTTTGATGTTTGATTTACAGTTTGCGTATTTGTTTTTGACGAATTGCCGGATGTCGTTTTTTCGCTTTCTTGTGTTGGCGGAGCAATTGTAGCTGAATCTTCGACTTGCGTCGTTATTGTTGTATCCACATGCCCTATCTGTTCCGATAGTGAATCAACAGCTATTTTAGGATTTCTGAAACTGAAATTGGATGATGTTCCGGAATTTTTATCATAAAACGTCCCTGAATAGATAGAACTATCTCGCTGCAATATTCCTGAATAAACACCGGTTGTATCTTTCAAATCAATGAAATATCCTTCTTTTGTTCCGTTCAGTTTCAACGTGTCATGCCTGTTTTCGGTAAAATAAATTTGCGCATTTATATTTCCAACCGTATCGATACTTAAAAATTCAAGCGTTGTTGAATCATTATTTAACATGCCTTTCCACTTACCGACAAGAGGATTATTATAGCTTACAGAATCGTTGGATATTGTCGTTTTGTTTTTTCTAAACAATTTATTTATTGGTGCCCAATTGCTTACGCTATCCCAATTTTTATAAACTTGCCAACCTGCAATTAAGAGAACAATAGCGGCAATGATGAGAAACAACTGCTTATTGCTTTTGGGAGTTTTTATATTGTCTTCATCTTTCGGTATATCGGGGACAATAACGGGAGGAGCAGGTGAAATAGGTGGCGTAGTGATAATCGGTTTCTCAACAACCGGTTCCGGCGTCGTTATTTCAGGAGATACCGGCGGCTGAATTGTTGGCGGTTGAATGACGGGAGGCGTTGAAGTTGGAGGCGGCGTTGGCAGAGTGGGGGTTGTAGGCGGTATTGGCGGTTGAATGACCGGCGGCTGAAAGGTTGGCGGCACAAAAGTTGGCGGGGTGAAAACAGGAGGTGTACCTGTTTTTATTTCAGGAACAAAATACGTTTCACAAAGTTTAATGAAGTTAGGTAAATGCACTTTTTGCAACAATCTGTGATTACCATGACTTGGAAGTGCTTCTTTGAGCGTTTGGATGAGGACGCCACTTTCATTGGACTCAAGATTACCGCTATTGAAAAGTCCTTTCAAAGTGTTAAACGCAGACAATTCATCGGGCGACAGGTTAATTTGTCCTGCTTCAATACCTTCTACGGTTTTTTGCCATTTTTCTAAATCTGAAGTTGTTACCATTTTTATTTAGTTTTTTTATATTCTACACCCTGAAACCAAAGCGAACCGTTACGAAGTTCGCAGGGAAAAGACAAGCTTGTATTACCTTCTGTAAAAGTGATTTTACCATCTTTGTACTTGAACTTTGCGCTTTTATCTATTTTAGTTCCAAAATAATCATATTCCAAAGTGAAATTATCGCCGCTAATGATAATATTTTCCGGCACTGAACCTATTCCTATTGTGTTTGCAAGCGTATAACGACCGTCTAAACCGCTCCATCCGGAAATATTCAAATGAGTATATACCAAATAACCGATAACCAATAGAATAATAATAAGAATCAAATTCTTGCTACTCTTCGCCTTCGGTTTGTCTGTATTTGGATTAGCCGTTTCTGCCGGCTGTGCGTTTGCATTCACTGTCGGTATAGTAGGCGTAACGACAGGTGTGTTTGTTGAGTGGACGTACTGTTCACACAAGGCGATAAAATCCTGTAAATGTGTCTGCAAAACTTGATTATTACTATGTTGACTCAAGTTGTTCTTGAGCAACACGAGAGCGCGACGACTTTCGTCCGGCATAAAATTACTGTTCTGTAAACTGTTGTTCAGTGTCACTAATGCTGACCATTCTTCGCTGTTCAGGTCTTGTTGTCCCGAACCATTGATGCCGTTAGTTACGGCTTGCCATTTCTCTAAATCTGAATTTGTTACCATAGTATTATGTAATTGCTACTAATTTTCTGTTCTCGATACCACCTACTACTAAGAAGTGGTATTAAATAGTGATGTTTTTGAAATATCTAATTTTAAGCAAAATACAGTGTCATTTTGCGTTGTTAAACATTTTATTAAATAAATTGTTAAACAAAATTGAATACACTGTCTTAATCTTTATTGTAATTATTTATAAATAAAGTATATAGTTGGTGATTTAAAAACAATGCTGTCAAATATGATGAAATTTTTAATTAAACATCCTGAAAAGCAATGATATATAGCGACTTTTTCAACAGAAATGAAAATAGGATTAATAATTTTTATATTTATAACTTGTATATTTACAAATCTTTTATAATTTTGCAGAATATTTCTATTCTCTAAATACCACTTCTTAGTAGTAGTGAGAACTGACAATCGGTCGAATAATTTCCACATTTACTTCATCAACAACTGATTGCACTAACGAAGACAAAATAAGGAGATTGCGGATTAGGTTTGTTTTTTAAGACATATAAGTCAATTATTTTTGTAGCCGTTTTACCAATAATTGCTTCGCAATTGGCGCTTAGTAGCAGATTCTTGTACTGCATGCATAAGATTTTATAATACAGAATATATTTGTAAACCAAAATGTCGAAGAATACGCAAACTTTTGCCTTGCCTTTATAAAGGGAACGATTTATTCCAAAGTCATTGACAAGAGAAAGTGGGATTTGGATAGGTTGGTTCCGAACGAATGTTATAATAAACGAAGCAATCCAAAAAGTTTATTTTCAATGGATTGCTTCGTTACGTTTGCGAATATAAATATCATTTTGCACTGTAGGCAAGGCGGAAGCCTGTACTTGGGTCTCTGAAATCAGGTGAGGTAGGACTGCTTGTATATACATCGACCGCGTCGAAGCTATAATCACTACTACGACGCACCCGGCTATTGCCTGAAGCGGGACCTTGTGGATTGGTCTGTGCGTTGGTCTGAGGTTTCTTGGGATAAGGAGACGACTGATCATAATCGTTGCACCATTCCATCACATTGCCGCTCATGTCGTAAATACCTAACTCATTTGGTTTTTTGGTTCCAATAGGATGCGTATGGATTTTACGATGATCAATAGGCGTGGTGGTATCAAAAGATGTGTTATACCAAGCCACTTCGTCCGGATTATTACTGCCGCTGTATTTATAACCTTTACTTTTGTTTCCTCCGCGCGCTGCATATTCCCATTCAGCTTCCGTTGGTAAGCGATATTGCTTGCCGGTTTTTGCATTCAGTTTTTTGATAAACTCCTGCACATCATCCCAACTGACAGTTTCTACCGGTAAATTGTTTCCCTTGAAGTGGGAAGGATTGTTACCCATTATCGCTTTCCATAGCGCCTGCGTTACTTCATATTTTCCAATATAAAAACTGCTAAGAGTGACTTTATGAGCTTCTTTGTCTTCACCCATAGTAAATGCGCCGCCCTCAACTAATACCATTTCAGGTTCAACAAATACCGGATTTGCCACTGTAGAATTTGTCTTTTTCACTGCTGTAGATTGAGTCTGTCCTGTCCTCGTGGCTGTTGCCGACCTGCCCTTTTGCTGATTTGTAGAAACTTTCGCATTTTGTGCATAAGTTGCACTTGCCGCAATAATAGTAAACGCCAAAAGCGCTGTCATTGAAATACTTTTTATTCTTATCATATTTTTTAAAATTTAATGTTCATACTTATTCACATAAAATCAAAAAACCTGCAAATAACTTTTCGTTGTAGTAGCCCGGAAATAATCCTTTGAATTCAAACTCAAAAGATTCGCCGGCATTTACAGCAGGGAAAATATACGCTGCCGCTTGCGTCATGTTGATATTACCTGAATTTCTTTCTTCCGGCACAAATTTAAACGATCTACTTCCCATCGTGAAGTTTTTAGTGCTGACTATACCTTTGCCTTTCAATGTGAATGAATATGCACTTACTGATACAGATCCTCTTTTATAGGTTACCGGACCTTTGCAGGTGATAGACTGTATTTCCCATGCAAATTCCCTGTTGCCCATTTTGAGTATTTTAAAGGGAATATTGCAAGGAAATGTTTTACTTGGCCAACTAAACTCTTTCGTTCCATTGTTTTGAGGTTCAATAGGTTTTGCTGTCGGCGAAGATGACTCTTTGGCTGGTGCATTTTTATCGCCGGGTTTATTTTGTGCCGCTGCTCCTCCGTTTTGAGTTGCAACCGGTTTTCTTGTCGGCGAAGATGACTCTGTGGGCTGTGCATATTTATCGCCGGGTTTATTTTGTACCGCTGCTCCTCCGTTTTGAGTTGCAACCGGTTTTCTTGTCGGCGAAGATGACTCTGTGGGCTGTGCATATTTATCGCCGGGTTTATTTTGTACCGCATTGGAGCTGTAGGCAAGGCGAAAGCCGAATCCATCCTGTCCATATTCAACAGGTTCAAGATCGGCGCGCCCTCGGGCTGAAACTCTGCACTCCGATGCCGGGCTACATGAACCTCCGCCACGAACAACAGTGAGATAATCAGGTGGAGTCATTTGTGGATTGGTTTGTGCTTTATTGCTATAATCGCCAGCCCAACCGCTGCACGATTCAATCAAATTTCCACTCATATCATAAATACCCAATTCGTTCGGTTGTTTTGCCCCTACCGGATGTACCGGAGTGCCATTAGTCATACTTTCTCCATACCATGCCACATCGTTTATATTATTACTGCCACTGTATTTGTAACCTTTACTTTTATTTCCTCCGCGTGCTGCATATTCCCATTCTGCTTCCGTTGGTAAACGATACTGCTTGCCGGTTTTTGCATTCAGTTTTTTGATAAACTCCTGAATTTCGACGCGGTCCATTCCTTCAGCCGGAAGATTACTGCTGCTTCGATAAGCATAAGATTTAGAAACTTCGTCCGCTTTGCCCATTACTGCTAACCACTCTGCTTCCTTTACTTCATATTTACCAATATAGAAACTACTGAGGGTCACTTGATGAGACGGTTTTTCTTCAGGTTGGCAATCATTGCCCTGTTCCGGCGTACAGCCCATAATAAAAGTTCCGCCTTCGACAAATACCATTTCCGGCTCTACAAATGCTGGTTTTGCCGCCGTTGCAGTTGTTTTTTTCACTGCCATTGATTGAGCTGTTTTAGCCTTTGCCGCAGGCTTCGCATTTTGTGCATAAGTGGCGCTTGACGCAAAAATAGCAAACGCCAAAAGCGCTGTCATTGAAATATTTTTCATACTTGCCATAATTATTTAAACTTATTTTCATTTGTTTATATTTAATTCTGCTTAAACATATTACAAAGGTTTAAGCGGTCAAATTAAAACTAAAAATCTTAACCTGACTGACAACACCTCTTTTACTTAGAATTAGAAATTTTCCACTTCCCATCGACTTTGACATATTTAGTGGTAGTATCATTCACCTCCCTGTTTCCGTAAGTTGTTTTAGATTCAACAGATGCGGTTTCTCCACTTTTGTCAATATCTTCTTTAATAATTTCAGATTTTTTGATTCCGCCTTTTTTTTCTATGGATGCTTTTGCTTTAGCGCTTAACTCCAAAATTGTATTTTCCATTTCTTTCGGGTCAGTTTCTTTTGCATTTACATCTTTGTTTAGATATTCATCATTTTTAAATATATCCGATGGAAAAATATAAGTTCCCGAATAAATCGGAAAATTTTCCAAAACACTTCGGCGTCCACATGTAATATCTTTTCCTGCGGAACGATAGACATACCATACTAATTCGGCACAATACATTTTGCTCGAATCGTCCAACGAATAATCATCATCAAATAAAATGCCTTTTTGAAATAGACGATATGCTTCAGCTGCAGCTTTTTTTGCATATTCGAGTGAATCGCATAACCGCATCACGGCGCCGGCTTTCGCTCGTTGAGGAGAAAAAAATTGCGCCGGAGATTCCATTTTAATCAGGTCTTCATTTTCCCCTTTTTCGCGTTCGCCGGGCGTAATATGAACCACCATAAAATCTGAATCGGGCTTTACGATGATTCCCACATGACTGTACAGTCCTGCTTTATCGGCATATAATACCG
>Ga0123354_10001740_pt1 | contig 27343 bp, 38 predicted proteins | sample TergutLab28metaG_2_FD_97872 | JGI IMG/M metagenome (GOLD analysis project Ga0123354, IMG submission 97872) | Labiotermes labralis P4 segment gut microbial communities from Petit-Saut dam, French Guiana - Lab288 P4 | ecosystem: Host-associated > Arthropoda: Insects > Digestive system > Gut ... | reverse complement strand
GGAATCGGCGTAGAACTTTGATATAAACTTTGATATACTAATCAGGCTTGCGCTATAACGCGCAGCCTTTTGCGGATGTAGTTCAGTGGCAGAACACCAGCTTCCCAAGCTGGATATGAGGGTCCGATTCCCTTCATCCGCTCCAGGTGCCGGAAGCCCGTAAACACCGTGTTTTCAAGGGCTCCCGGCGTTTTTTATGCCTTGAAAACTGGATTTTCGGGTTTCTAAAATACCTCACTATTCAGCACTTCCCCACCGTATTCGGTGGGGATCCCCACCGGGGACACGCAGGATTCGACGCCGCTGCTTCTTCCTGTCGATTTTGTGCAATGCGCTCTTAAACGCGTCCTCGGTCATATCGATATAGGTATCCGTCATGTCGACATCGGCGTGTCCCATAAGCAAAGAGACGATCTCTTTCGGGATCCCGGAGGCGATCAGATCAGATGCGTAGGAGTGCCGGAGGCAATAAGCCGTCAGCTCGGGCGGCATTGCAAACGGCGCTTTTACTTCATTCCTGTATACTTTGCAACCACCATTGATATTTACTTCGCGCCGCAAGGCCCTCCACAGCCGCAGACGTGCTTGTTTATTCACCAGGCATCCTTTTCTATTCCGGAGGACTAAAACAAACGGTTCGGCATGCCACGCGGCTGTACGGGTAATCATATTCTCGGGGATCGGGACGTCCCGGGTCGCATTTTCAGATTTAGTACCGCGGACGCGCAGCCGTCGGCGCTTCACGTCGAAATCCGTACCTTGGACGCGAGCCGCTTCTGACGGCCGCAGCCCGAAGTACAGCAGCAGCTCAACGTATGCGAGATACGGATCGCCGAGACGCCGCGCCGCAGCGAGTATGATTTCTTTTTCGGTCTCCGTTGCCGGTCGGCGCCGCTGCTTCGCTTTTGCGGATGTCGGGATTCGGAGCCGTGCAGCCGGATTCCGTATCATGAGTTCGTTGTCGATCGCAGCGTCGAACATCGAAACCATCAGCCCGCGGACTTTCGTGATATATTCCCGGGACCGGCCCTTGCGCACCATCGCCCCGATGATGCCCTCGCAGTGGATCCGTTTGACTTCGCCCAGCGGCATTTTTCCGATTTCCTCCGTGATAATATTCTTTAACGTAACAAGTCCGCGGTAGTAGGCGTCAGAAATATAGTCGCGCCGGCAGGTCTGCAGGTATTCATCGGCCCAGGCTGTGACAGTCGTACGAGAGCTAATCTGCGGATCTCCGTGTTCGAGCGCCCATTTCTTCAGCTCCTTTTTGATGGCGAGTTCGGTTTCAGTATCGGCCTCGACGAAATACCGTTTCCCCTCATGCCGGAAGCTCGTACGGAATTCGGCGTGACGAGTCGTTTTGCTGGTCATATAAAAACACCGCCTTTCTTGTGATTTCGGGCGGTGACATGGTACAATACAAACGGATCAAGGGTTGTATTGTGTCACGCGATCGCCCATCCTATGCGCCCGCCCGGCTGCAACCGGAACGGGCGTAAATTATATTAAATAAGTTTCCGTTTTACCATTGATTTCCCAGCAAATTTGTTTTACTATAATGGTATCAAGCTGACTTGTGAAGGACGCAGGCTGGGTTCCCGAATGGGAGTAGGTCATGGACCAAGAATTCCTTTGCCCCTGGGGTCAGCTTTTTTAATGGATCCTTTCATGTGTTGAATAATATTATCCGGATCTTTGCAGTATTCGCCGACGATAAAATCTATCGCCTGAATAGAATAACTGTACGTTGGCTGTGCATAGATCGTATGAGTGTAGCAGAAGCGATCATTGTCCTTAATTCCGTAGTATTTACAGAAGAGGTCGAAGTGATAGCCGTTAAAAGCAGTCTCAATTCCGTTGTGTTTGAGTCTCCGGGCTATCTCTTTAATAGCCTTTCCCGCGGGATAGTTGTGTGTGATATTCGGATCTTTCAGTTCCTTGACTATCTGTACTCTGCCTGAAGCTGACCTATCAATGCCGACAATTGCGTCGGCCTCTTTTTTGTCCTTTGTAACATAGAAATGGTGCTCGACCGTCACAGCAAACCCCGCGTTGCTTGCGGAAACTAATTTGGTGATCTCCGCTTCAGCAGACAATAGGCGTTCAGCAATCTCCCGCGGATATTTTGCACGTATGACGCCATCATCGAACGGGACAGTGGTCACGGTCAATGTAAGGAAATTTTGCGGAATATATTGCGTCATATCAACGTTGTGGAAAGCAAGCATTTTTTCAACAAAATTAAAAACACAAGACTGGAAAAGCGGCACATATACCATCTCGTATTCTTCCGTTACAAAATGCGTACTGATATTCCGCAGCTCTATGATCTTTTCGAGATTCATGCGCAGCGGAGCTTTTTTATTGGTAAAAACTTTCCGGATACAATTCTCCAGGTTGAGTGTTCGATCCGGATTGTCCTTATAATAAATGCTCGCTTCGCCTTGCGTTTTGATTAAATGGGATTTCAGCATTAATTCCCATGCGTTACAGACAAAAAATGCGAAACCCTCCACACGATATCGGATCGTTGGCTTGTTATATGACTCGACAGCAAGCATAAATGCTTCAATTGATTTATTCAGTAATTTGTCTTCGATGGTTTCCATCATATACGCCTATCAGCTTTTTATAACGTCGTGACGGTTTGTATCCCGCCGGCGGCGGTCGCTTTGTTCATAAGCTCTTCCTCGAATTTCTTCATGGACATTGATTTGTCCATCTCAAAGGCGATTACCTGCGGATTTTGGTCTGGTTGCGGTCGGTAGTTCACAATGAAATAGTAATCAGTTATCTTTGTCTTGGTTTTCTTCACTTTCGTTTTTGTTCCTAAACCGCTCATGCCGCCGACAATAGCGCCGACAGGACCGAATAAGATGCCGCCGCCGATTCCGCGCCCGACGACGCTCTTGTTTTTTTGTTGATATTCAATTTCCTTTTTTATTTCAGTCGTGGAGTAATACCGCACGAAAGTGATTTTGCTGTAGGGGACAACAACTGCAATGTCGCTTTTCTTGTGCGCGTCTGTAATTCTCAGCCCTGTATCGTCATAAGAAAGAATCACGTTTAAATTGCCAGGAAGCGATCCGATCGGTTCCATAAGCATCCCACGTTGCAACATGCTATCAAGCTTAGCCTGGCGTTTTTCCTGCTTTTGCTCATCCCAAACCCTCAATTGATCCATCGCTTCCGCACGTTTTTCCACTTTGACTCGTGCCGCCGCTTCCTTTTCCCATTGTGCTGCGGGGGAGTCGGGATCTCTTGGCTTTGCCATTAACCGGCGCAATTCATTATCTCGTTCCTTTTTCGCGGCGTCCAGTTCTTTCTTTGCATTTTTCGCGGCGTCACGCTCTTCTTTTTTCGCATCCCTGGCGGCATCGCGTTCCTCCTTCTCCGCGGCTTTAGCGGCGTTGTACTCTTCCTTTTCCTTTGCTTTCAATTCCGCTTTCGCCTCTTTCAGTTGAGCGGAGGAGAGCGCGGATATAAGCTCTCGCTGTTTGATAAAATCCGCTTCCCAAATAACCCCGTCATTCACAAGCCCTTGCATTGCGGCGATTTCATCATCAACATCATCTCCGGTATCATGTTCGATATAAGGCTGTGAAAACGCATACGCAATCTGCCGGGAGTATTCTTCCTGAGAAATCTGTTGTATTTTGAAATTTTCTGCCAGTTGGCGTATATATGTGGCTTTGCTTACAACTTTCATTTCGTTCTCCTTTCAGCTATGCGTCTTCTTCCATCGATTCATCGATGTAACGTTTTTTATATTCCTCAACTGTCGTTAGGCCGGAGGCCGTATTACACAAACTATCTTGTCCATCTTGATTGAGCCTTCGAAAATACTCGAGCAAGAGAATTTCGTTTTGCGGAAGTCCACGCTCTCCCCATCCGAATAAAGAATTGGGATCGCATTTTAGCATACTGCATAGTAATTCAATCATATCTGCGCTTGGAGAGTTTGTCCCGTTTTCCCAATTTGAAATTACCGATACCCCTCGGCCAACAGAAGCCGCAAGTTCGGATTGCTTAAGGCCGCAACGTTCGCGATGAAATTTTATCATTTTTCCTATTGTCGACATGTTTTTCATTACCTCTTTCTTATCCTAATACACAAAAAATGAAATGTAAAGAAAAAATATCCGAAATTCAGAAAAAAAGTATTGACAACTCTGAAATACAGAATTACAATATAGAAAATTCCGAAATTCGGATATGCGATTATGGAGGTATAGAAAATATGGATCTTCCTGAAAGAATGCGAATGCTTATAAAAATAGAAAAAGAAACATCTGGCGTAATGCAAGGATTCATTGCGGGACGCTGTGGGTATTCGCAGAAAGATTTTTCACAATTAGTGAATGGGTACAAACCGATCAAGGCTGATGATATCGAGAAGTTCTGCGTCGGAATGGGTATAGATCCGAACACGCTTTATGGCTGGGATGAACGCGAACATCCGGCGCTCGAAAATGAAAATTCAGATCAACGGATTGGATGAGATAAAAGAAAAAACCGCCCTACTGAACGCAAAGCTTGATGAAGTGAACGCGCTGCGGGACGAAATCGCCAATATGGTTATATCGGGGAACATTGTTCCGGAGTATCCGGAGGCGGCACAATGAAGAGAATCCTTCATTTTTTCAAAAGTGTTTGGGAGTTCCCCTGCGATCATTCCGTAGCGGCGGGAATTATAAGTTATATGCTACCGGTAACTGCTCTCATAGTGGCTATAGTGGCTTTCATAAAGAGTGGAGCAGGGCAATGATGGCGACGACAATGGCTGCGGCTGCCAAGCAATTGCTTATAATGATCGGGATCCAATACCGTCTGCCTGCTTGTTTCTTTTCTTTGCGCTCACGCTCGGCTTTCTCATCGCGGTACCGGAGCGCTTCAAGCCCCTTGTCGGAAATCCCCGCGTTTATAAAGATGCCTTGCCAAGTCATTGTACCGATCAGCAACCCCTTGTCATACAGGCTCCGGACACACCAATCAATCGGAACCTCAAGCCATTCGCCTTGTCGTCCCGCAAAATATCGCAAGGTTTCAAGTTCTTCGTCGGTCAGATTGTCAAAGATATCCTTCATGTCCCGCATTATATCACGCTCTGTTTTGTGCAAGACGGCGGAACCGCCTTTTATCAGCACGCTTAACGATTCACGTGCTGCCGCCGTCTCGCAGAGAATGGATAGTAGATCACGGAAGATTGGTAAATAAATAGGAAGGATGAAGAGGATGAATATCACCAAACAAAAAGAACTGCTCTTCCGCCAGCTGGAATTGCTGGCGGACGAATCAGAGACCGCAGATGCGGAAGATCTGCAGAAGCTTACAGACGAAATGGTGAAGATATACAAGGCGATCAACGGCGCGCCGAGTGTGAGTGCCGTCACCAGTGCGGCCGTCATTATTGGCCTCGTATATCTCGTTCTTCGCTTCATTTTCAGCATGTCTATCTGAAAGGTGGAGGAAACGCGATGAAAAAGGGAAAACGCGAAGTTTCACAGCAGCATAGTCGCCACGGGAAAACGCTTAAAGTCGCCGAATTCGAATATCAGCAGCAGCATAAGGGTAAAGACTGGCGGGAATCCCCGCGGACATTCGATGAATTGACGCATAGCATGGCGGGCAGTGGTCGCGATAAGAAGCGGATCGCGGCGAACGCTCGGCGCCAGAGGGAAAAAGCACGATGAAATACCAAGGAACAAAATCAGTAAGGATAATTTGTGTCGTCGAGACAAAGGCGACGCGTGACGACAGATCAGATCCAGAGATCCACTGCGTGATGTTGCGCAATACTGGTCAATCTACGGAGATCTGCTTGCCGAAAATGATCCTCTTATTCCTCCGGCCTATCCGTTTCATAGGGGGGGTCAAATGAAGAACACCAGGACCGAGGAACGGATCGATGACACCGCATATCGGGTCGACGCGCAGAAGCCGGAATTTCTCAACGGAGAGCAGGGTATATATAAAGATCTCCAGACGGAGAACGCCACACCCGAGGAGGCCGAGTTCGCCTTTGAGCAGATCTTCAGCACATTGGTTATGGCCACGCGGAAAGCGGGCGTTTCATTCACGATATTGAAAGCGATGGCGTATGAGAAACTGCTCGATCATTACAACCGGGAAATACATCTTCACAGGCAGATGCAGAGATGGGAGACCCCGCCGGCGTGGATCACGCTTGACAATTTTGACAGCCCGGAAGCGAAAGCCGCGGCCACGGCCGAAGAGCGCCGGCGCCGCGAAGAAACACAGCGAAAACTTGACGCCGCTTATTTTTCGGACGGCGCCGGGAAGATCACAGAGGGGGCGGGCAAATGATCACGAGAGCCGAGTTTATACGGGAGTTGCCTATTCGTCTGGCCGGAACCGAATATGAAGGCGAAAGCCACGCTTATATTATTTCGACCGGATGCGTGGCTCTGTTGCTCGGGACGAATGGCGACCAGGTAAACAAGATCATGAAAGGCTATCCAAAAATCCCAATCGGGAACCATCGAAAATATCATGTCGAGGATGTCTTTGAGATGCTCAAAGAGAGAGGGATGTTCGCATGAACAACGTTTATAAATTTTCCGGCGTTATCCGCCGTCCCGGACCGCTTGAGGCAGCGGTCTCCGTAAGGATCGTCTTTTCTACGGGTGCCATAGCCCGCTCTTTTCATGATCTTTCGGGGCGGCGGATAGCACCGGAAATAAATAAAACGGAGGTAGGAAAATGCTGACGATGGAGACACCGCGCGTCATTTTGATGTGCATCGTGTGTGTTGGGATTGGCGCGGTTGCCGGAGTGGCCGGCTGCGCGTTCGCGGAGGTTATCCGCGACAGGTATAAAGAGAGCATACACGCTCGGCGTATGGAGCGCATAGAGAGGCTTGGTAGGCATGAGGAGTAAAAACTCCGAATCAGATATCGAGCTACGCTGGAAATATGAAGAGGAGGCCGCACAATAACGATTTTGTACGCATTAAAAAAGCCTGATTGTGAATCATGCATCAAAAATGATGTTTGCGCATACACGACCACGCAGACAGTTTCCGTTGATGGCTTGAACCCAAAATCACCGCTTATTGTCACCTGCAGCGCGTTTTTGCAGGTGGAAAGCAAGGCGGCAAAAAAATCGGGGGGGGGGGCGTTGTCATGAAGACCTGTATAATCTGCGGAAAACAGTTCGAGGCATCAGGCAAGGCAAGCCGGGCGAAGCGCTGTTTGGACTGCCGGAAAAAAGCTGTGACCATCGATGTGAATCCGCCGCTGAAAACGAAGTGGAATTATGCCGAGCAAGGGCCGAAGCCGCTTCCGGAAAGCAAAAGCGATCCGGGCGCCGTAGCGCGCCGGCAGCGCGAGGAATTTGCCCGGCAACAGGAAGCCGACCGGAAAAATAGAGAGGAGAAACAAAAATGATACAGGAAATAAGCGTAAAAGACTTGAGCCCGCATCCGGACAACCCGCGCGGGGACAATCTCGGGGATCTCGCCGAGCTCGCCGAGAGCATCAAGGCGAGAGGGGTCTTGCAGAACCTAACTGTTGTCCCGCTCGCCGGGACCGGAATATATAGGATCGTGATCGGCCACCGGCGACTTGCGGCAGCGAAACTCGCGGGACTGGAAACTGTCCCGTGCGCCATCGTGGAGATGGATCCGAAAGAACAGCTCGGGACCATGCTGCTCGAGAATCTTGCCCGTGCTGATTTAACGATCCCGGAGCAGGCGGCGGGATTTCAGATGATGATTGATCTCGGCGCCACGATCCCGGAGATTGTCGAAAAAACGGGATTCAGCGAATCGACGGTGCGGCACCGCTTAAAGATCGCGGAGCTGCCAAGAGACGCCGTTGAAAAGGGCATTGCCAAGGGCGCTACGATTGGGGATTATATTAAACTGGAAAAACTCACGGATCCGGAAAACAAGAAATTTGTACTGGACTATATCGGATCGCCAAACTTTGATTACTGGTGTAATGAGAGGATAAGGAAGGAAGCAGCGGAGCGGAACGCGCCGCGAATCCGTGCATTTTTAGAGAACCAGGGGATATTACCATTTCCGAAAAACGAGGAAGCATGGAAATACACAAGATTAGAGCATCATATCGATATCGATGATGATTTCGACGCGGAGCAGGAGGCGGATGAAATCCCGACAGAGGCCGTCTATTATACAGAAGGAAGCGGCACGCGGTGGTATTTATATGGCAATAAAATGGAGAAATTCTCGCAAAGCGGCATTACGGCGGATGATGTTAAGAAAGCGCAGCAGGAAAAAGCGGACGCAGCCGATCGCGCCGCGAAACTGGACGAAATATGCAGGCAGATGTATACGCTGCGTCTGGAGTTCGTACGTACTGTTCCCATGCGTGCCTTGGACCGGAACAAGAACGAGATATTTCAGGCCGCCATATGCTGCATGGATATTGAAGAGTATTCTGCGGGTGAACCGAATACCGAGATCTTTGCGGATCTATACAAATGGGATGAGGAAAAACGTGAACTGCACGAAGAGGAGGATACGCCGATCAGCACGCTTGTCGAAGAGGTACAAAGCGGCTGGATCCACGGCTTATTTCTGATGGTCTATCTGGTGATCGATGATCAGGAAAACGTATGGCATAAAAGCTGGGGAGGTGATGGCAGGGCGCTCTTTCAAAAGCGTGACTACAGCCAGACCGATGTCTATGCATTCCTCGGAAAATTTGGCTATGAAATGAGCGACGTTGAGAGGCAGATCGTGGACGGCACGCATCCGCTATACACGCTGGTCGCCAAAAAAGAAGAGGATGCGGAGGGGGTCTAATTGACTAAGCCAAAACCACAAAACAAAACAATTAAGCCGCGTCTGACAATTAATAAGGAGAATACCGCGCGTTTCGTATATAACAACACGCCAGGTGGGCGAATAGAAGCGCGGAGATATCTTGCGAGAATGCTTGCGAGCATTGAAGAAAAAAAAGCGAATGCGCCGATAAAAAAAGCCGAAATACTGAGGCACATAGCGAGGCTTTACGATGAGTTGAGTGCTATCGAAAATCAGATACTTTCCAGAGATTATGAATGCATATTGCGCGAAAATATATCATGGGCGCTGGAAATTTTGGACAAGAGTGAAACGGAGGATACAGATCATGGCGCTTGAATTCCGCGTAGATGAGTATATCGGGATTCTGTCCGAAAAGAAGAGCACCCGGATAGAAGTCCGGCGCGTTTCCTGGAACGGGGATCCGCCGAAGCTGGATATCCGGTCATGGTTCGACGACGCGAAAAAACCCGGAAAAGGCATACCGCTGACAGATCTTGAAGCTGCATTGTTGCGGGACATATTGATCCGGCTGGATCTCCCGGCGCCGACAGTGGATTATATAGAACTCGCCCGCGCCCGGAGCGCGGTACAGGAGGTAGATAAATGACAAAGAAGACATATGCGGAGTACAAAGGTATAGAAGTAGAAAACTGGGTCGCCTTAGCACTACCATTGGGTACGCCGATTTATTACCTTTCTGAAATTTGTAGATATTTAGAAGGGGACTGTAAACACTGGGCAAGGGTAAATCAAGAATTCCCATGCCCGGAGGATTGCCCACAAAGGTCTCCAGTTTATATTGTTGGATCTGTGGGGTTTGATTTGAGCCATCAAGTAATTCTCGATAAAACAGACTGGTTTATGCATAATCCCAAGAACAGATTGTTGAGATCTGGCTATTACAGGACAAGGGAGGCTGCAAGAGCGGCGGCAAAATCAAGAGGCTATAAATTACATCCGAAGGAAGAGGAGGCAAAACAAAATGAGTAAAGATCAGGTCACGATGTTTCCGGAGACTGCGCTAAAGAAAGCGCGAGGGAAGGTAGAGCAGTCGCTTGCCAAGGCGATATCGGAAGAGAAAGATTACGCGTGCGCCGGCCATCCGGATTACGCTTCGCAGCACGAAGCCTATGCTGTCATGCTTGAAGAGCTGGAGGAAACGGAGATCAATATAAAAAAACTCGGTAAGGCTGTGCAAGAGTATTGGGACGCGATCAAAACCAATGAGGCTTCGGTCATCGCGCTGAAGCTTCCAGTTATAAAGGAAGTCGCACAGAGCGTCGCGCTCGAAGCGATACAGGTTGCGGCGGTCACCCTGAAGGCTATCGACGCGTTTGAGGAACAGAATTCTAAATAATAAATGAAACGCTTCTATATAGAAGCATTGGGCTTGGTAGTACATATTATCTTCTCGACCACATATTATTTGAGGAAAGAAAAATAAATGCTTGTCAAGGAATGGACGCTCGCGGGAGCGGTAATATTTTCAAAGATTCACTCGGCGTATCCCACGGCGCCGCGGAGAAACCGTGCGCCGAAGCAGTCGCCGAGCGCGGCGGCCGTTCTTGAAGTCAACAAGCGGAACATGATCCGGAAAATACAGCGCCTGATCTGTGCGAACTTCGGGTGCGGAGACGGGTTTATCACCTGCACGAGCAACGATGAGCATCTTCCGAAAGACAACGCGGCGGCGAGGAAACAGATCGAACGGTTCCTACGCCGACTGCGCAGATGGTACAAGCGCCGAGGTTTGCCGTTCAAATACCTGTACGTGTCGGAGATCGGGGAGTCCGGCCGCCATCATGTGCATATCATCATAAACGGCGGGCCGAGTTCCGGGGAGCTGCGCGAGCTATGGGGCTATGGCGATATAAACCGCAAGGACATCTACGATCAGGACGGCGAGGACAGCGCGGTGCTCGCAACCTATCTCGGCAAAGAGAAAGCCATAGACATAAGGAACTACCAAAAGAACAAGCGGGCATTCTCGCACAGCAGGAATCTGGTTGATCCGCTCCCGGTCCGCGACACCGTGAAGAACGCGGAGCTCGACTGCCCGACGCCGCATCCAGGATTCTATATCGACAAGGACAGCATATTCGAGGGAATCAATCCATTTACCGGCCGCGCGTTCAAGGCGTACACAGAAAAGCCGCTGATCGTAGAGCGAGGCGCGCCTCCCGCTCGCGACACGTTCCCGCTGATCGTCTCCACGATCAAGGCATATCACCGAAAGCGCAAGCACCAGCCGATCGCGGACGGGACGCTCAGGTGGATCCGTGAGAACTTGAAAGGCGGCGCGCAGTACGAGTTTGATATAGACGCGCTGCTTGCGGACGCGGAAGGTGTCGCTGCATGAATATGGCAAAAGAGTATTTGCGCTCGGTGAAAATGATTGCGCACGAGCTTGAAGCGCTCCAGCGCGCCATTGGCGAGGCGAACGGGAATCTCGACTGCAGGAAATCGCCGAGCGATTACGACGCCGGCAGCTGTTACATCGAACATGCCGATCTGCAGGAAGAACACACAATCGGACGTGTAAAGAATCCGCGGCGGTACCCGGAGGCAGATCCCACGGCCGAGGCGGGCGCCCTACTTGCCGATATGAATGCCGCCTTGACGGGTACCATCTCCCGGATCACGGAGGAGATCGGGATAGTGGAGGCGATGATCAGGGGACTGACGCCAACCGAGCGGACGATTATCCGGGAGCGGTACATCGAGGGGAGGTCCTGGCAGGATACGGCCGACTCCGCCTACGTCAGCAAGCGGTCGTGCCTGCGCATTCATGAATCAGCGCTCAACAAAATCAATACATCGTTTCCCGCAACGCTCCGGGATCTCATTGAAAAGAGAAAGCGGGAAGAAAAGCGGACGGAATAATTTTCGGTATTTCGAAAAAGTTGGCACACTTTGGCACTATAGACTGTGTTAAACTGTTAGTGTCAAAGTTTTATAAGAACAAGTATTAAATAATAAACGCGCGAGGAAAGAAAAAGACATGCAAAAGCAAGCATGTCTTTTTCTTTGTGCCGGCGGCGTCTGGATGGTAGGGGAGGAGCCCCCCGCCCCCGGCCATCCAGGACCCCGCATGTGAATAGCCAAAAACCCCCAAGGGGTTTGTTTTTTAGGAGAAAAAATGGCAAGCGACAAAACGATCAGATATCCAACTTCCGCGGCGCGTCAGGAGTACGAGAGAAACCGCCGGAAGCTGCTGGCGAACGAAGACGTCTGTGCGATCTGCGGGCAGCCTGTAGATAAGACGCTGCCGGCAAGCGACCTGATGAGCGCGGCGATCGATCATATCATTCCGGTGAGCAAAGGCGGTGATCCGGTCGCACTCGAAAACCTGCAGCTGACCCACCGGAAGTGCAACCGCAGAAAATCGGACAAGCTGCCGTCCGTCCGGGCGCCGGAGAAGCCCGCCGCGGATATCAGGCCGGAGGAATGGGAGTCATGGTGAAGAGAAACGGTGAAACGCCGGGAAAGGAAACAGACGTGAAAGCGAATCCAAAGAAAAAGCAGAATGCGAAAGCGAATCCAAAGAAAAAGCAGAATGCGAAAGCGGCGCCAAAGCCGACAGAAGCAGAATTGCGTGTTTCGCCCGCGAAAGAGGCAAAACTCAAAGCTGAGCGTGTCGAGGCAATCCGTGGCGCTATGATACAGGGAAAATCCGTCACGACAATATATCGTGAATTTGGCGCTGGCGCTGAAAAGGTGCTGAAAGAAATCTTCGACGGAATTAAGATCCAAGATCCGCAGTGTGCAACGAAGATCGCGGTCGAGCGCCTTGCGTATCTCAGCGAAAAACTAATGCCAAAAGCCGAGGAAGGTGGCGAGGTAGCAATCAACGCCGTTGTAAAAATCATGCAGGTACAGCAGCAGTTCATACTGGGCTATGCTCATCGAAAAAAGGAAGCTGCCGAAACAGGTGAATCCATGATCATAAAGCTACGTGAACGCGATAATAAGGAAAAACCGAAACCATGAGTACGCTTCAGGACAATCAGAAGCCGACGTTCACGGTCGGAATGCTAAAAACCGGAAAAATCGGGACATATGCGATTGAGACTGTAAAAAATTACGGATTCACTCCGGATCCATGGCAGTGCCTGATCATAAAGCAGGCGTTTGCATCCGGATGCCATCAACTCGGGCTGTCGGCACCGCGCCAAAACGGAAAGAATGGCGCTATTGAGGTGATCGAGTTCTATGCGGCCGCCGTGCAAGGGAAGAGAATTCTCCATACAGCGCATCAGGTTGATGCTGCTATCATGCAGCATAGCCGGCTGCAGACGCGATGGTTTGAAAACGCGAGATACCCGGATCTGCTGCGCTGCTGCAAAACTATAAGAGGGCGCGGATCAGAAGCGTTCGAGTTCGACAATGGCGGCGTGATCAACTTCGCTTCCCGTTCGTCTGTAAAAAAGCGAGGAGACTCTTATGACTGGATCGTCCTCGATGAGGCGCAGGAAATGGATCAGGACGAATGGCTGTCGTTATCTTCAATCCTTACCGCCAGCGAAGCTGCCATCGTCGTCATGATGGGAACGCCGCCGATCAGTTCGCGCAGCGGGCATGGCGTGGTTTTTCAAGAATATCGCGGGCATGCTTATGGCGGGTCGCTTACCGCCGGGAACGTATATCTTGAATGGGGCGTTACGGACTTGAAGAGGGACGATATCGCAAGCGAAAAAACGTGGCGGCGCGTAAATCCTGCGTGGGACTACCGGATCAATAAGGGCGTGATAGAGATGGACTATCAGACGTTCCGGACGATCGACATCGAGGGCTTCGCGCGTGAGCATCTAGGCTACTGGTACAAAAGTGCGAAGGGCACGATATACAGCAAGGAGCAATGGGAAGCGGGGATCACGAAGAGGCGCCCGGCGCCGGAGAACTGCGAACGATACGCGATCGGGATATCTTTCGCGCAGGATGGCGAGACCTGGTCGGCGGCCTTTGGAGCGTTTATGAAAGAGGGATGGTATTACTCGGAATTGATCGACTATGCGAACGCAAAAAAGGGCATGGAGCAGATCATCACGATTGCGAAGCGGTTCCGGGAGCATGATGGGTTTACAGGACTGCTCGTAAACGGCCGTGCCGGCGCGCTGAACATGATTGGCGATGCGACAATGAGCAAGGTTATCAAGCCGGAGCTCATCGAGATATGCCGGATGGGCGACAAACTCGCGTCGAATGCGCTGCTGGACACGCTGATGGCGTCCGGCGCGTTCTTTCACGCGGAACAGGAAGCGCTCAAGGCGTCGCTGCTGTCGCTCGATAAATATACGACCAAAAGCGGAGGCGGTGGCTTCTCATATATCAGCCGGACAGGCCAACTGATCGCGTCCGAGGCGGCCGCGCTCGCCGTTTACTGGGCAAAGAACAAGAAACCGCTGCCGAAGCGGAAAAAACAGTATGTGTGGTAAGGAGGACAAAGATGCTTATAACAAAAACAACAGGTGACGAACTGACGCCGGAAGAATCAAAACTGATCGATGAACTGCTGAAGCTTTGCGGTAAGAAAAGAACACGCAATCTGCTAAGGAACCGTTATTATGACGGGAAAGTGCTCGCAAAAAATCTCGGAGTAAGCCTCCCGAATAATCTCGTGAGTTTGACGGAAGTGTGTAGCGGATGGGGGGCGAAAGCGGTTGACGCATTGGCAGTGAGATCGCGGTTCGATGGGTTTGCATATCCCGGTAGGATTGAGGATCCCCTTACGAGCGTCCTGCGGGAAAATAATTTTTACGATCTTTATCGACAGACCACAACGTCAGAACTGACTAACAGCTGCGCATTTTTGACAGTCAGCGCCGGAGATCCTGATGAAGACGAACCACACGTGATTATAAGTGCCTATTCTGCGCGTAACGCTGCGGCGCTATGGGACTCGAGAAAAAAACGCATCAAAGCCGGTATCGTGATTACAAAATACTCGGATACACCGAGTTTATCCGGATTGCTCCAGGCGCCGATCACACTAAAACCGCCGACCGCGGTGATCTTGTATACGGATACAGACACGATTGAATGCTCCCTGGCCGGACGAGCATGGAGAGTGACGCGAACGGAAAACAATTTCGGTCGGCCGCTGATGGAAGCGCTGATCTACAAGCCGACACTGGAGAAACCGTTCGGCACGTCGCGCATCAGCCGCGCATCAATGAGTATCATCGACAGAGCGATCCGTTGTGCAGTGCGCATGGATATCGCCGCCGAGTTTTTCAGCGCCCCGCAGAAGTACCTGCTTGGAGGTGAGGAGGATAAGGTTCGGAAGCAGTCAAAATGGGACGCTTATATCGGGAATATTTTCGGGATAGGCAGAGACGAAAATGGGGACTTGCCGGTATACGGACAACTCCCGCAGATGCAGCTGACGCCGCTTACCGAGCAGATGCGCAGCCTCGCCGCCGAATTTTCCGGCGAGACGTCCGTTCCAATAAGCTCGCTCGGCGTGATCCATGACAATCCGACCAGCGCGGAGGCGATCTACGCGGCAAAAGAGGATTTAATCATGGAGGCCGAAAAGCTCAATGATACAAACGGGAACGCGTTGAAAAATATCGCACTGATCGCGCTCGCAATCAAAGGGGAATGCAGAAGCATCTGGGATATGCCGGATAAATGGCTCGGGGTAATGCCGCGTTTTCGTTCACCCGCCCGCCTGTCAATGGCTGCGCAGTCCGACGCGCTCATGAAGCAGGTAACCGCTATCCCGTGGCTTGGTGAAACGGATGTTGTGCTGGAGGAACTCGGCTATACAGGAGATCAAATCATGCGCATGAAATCGCAGCGTATCAGTGCGAAAGCCGCAGGCACGTTCGGCGAGATTGCACAGCAGGTCGCGGATAACGAGCAGAATCAGACACCGGCGCAGCCGGAAGGTGTGCAATGATAAAAACAGTCGACGACGCAACAAAGATATCAAACCAGCTGAAGCTACTGTCGAGCACGGCGCGCAAGCAGCTTGATGAGGAGATCGCAAAGATTATAAGCCTGTATGACGGCGGGCCAGAAAAACGCGCCCTGTATTTCGCCGCCATGCAGGAGATCTTCGGGGATCTTACGATAAAGTACGGGACGGCCGCGCAGGCGATCGCGCTGGATGTGCTAGAGCGGCAGGAAGTTCCATTGCGGACGCTCGTCGACGTATACGGCAACGCAATGGGGAAGGCGATCACTGGAAAGGCGATACAGGAGGCGCTGCAGTCGCGTGACGCCGGCGCCGCATATCTCCGTGGAGCGCTTGACCACGGAGTCAAGCGCGGATACCGCGAGCAAATCACAATAGACGCGCCGCTCTTCGCGAGAATACCCACGGGAGCCTACACCTGTCCCTGGTGCGTCTCGATTGCGAGCCTGGGATTTATCGATCGCAGAACGGCGCCGCGGGAATTCTGGCAATACCACAACTACTGTGACTGCGTATGGATGCCAGCGCAGGACGCGAAACACGCCCATGTCGACGGGTATGATCCGGATTATTTGAGCAAGCTTACCGAGAAAGGCGAAGGTATCGGAGAACGACCGGATCGTAAGCCGGCGTTTAACACACAAGGAAACCCAATTAAAGCCAAAACAGGAAGTCGGGATATCACTATTGGTGAGAAAACAGTTCGCAGAGGAGCTCCAATGTCTATTAAAAACGCTTTGGGTAAATCAAATATAGGCGGGTATAAAAACAATTGTCAGCGGTGTGTCCCCGCTTACGAACTAAGGCGCCGGGGATTCAACGTGACGGCTAAAAGCAGGCAAACGGCCAGAAATGCGATTCGCACGGCAGCAGACTGGTTTGATGTTACGCAGTCAAAGTTTTATCTGGATAAAGCGGCGTTATTGAGGGCGCTCGAAACATATGAAGATGGCGCAAGGTTTGCGGTACGCCAAAGATGGGTGGGTTCTAAGCTTAAGGATCCTGGCCACGTCTATGTTGCCGAAAAAATCAATGGAAAAATCATTTTTATTGATCCTCAGTCTGGTATAATAAATTATGATGGTATTGATCAAGCAAAGCAAAACTCAATACAATTTTTCAGAATGGATAATGCAAATTTCAAGCCTGATATAAAATTTGAGAATATGGTTGAGATAATAGAATGAGTATTGAACTATTAAAAAAAATAAGAGACGGGATACAACAAGACCGAATCCAGCCGCATGGCGAATATATCCCTATTGAGGATGGAGAAACGGAGGAGAAGTGTGGGTTGGCGCTTGTGGATTATATATGCAGACCAACATCAGGGTTTTGGAGCGCTTCTGGGGACAATTACGCATTAGGTTATCCATTTGAAGGTGATAATGAAACATCCATAGATCAAACATATGCATTTCTTTATGAATTGAATTCGGATGGAACAATTTTAGAATCAGATCAACCTGTGGATACAATGATTGCAGTTGACAACTGGAACAATCGAAGCGATATAATAGTGATGTGACGCCGAGCGCATAACGGCGTAAGAATTACAAGTTACTAACCGCCTATGGGCGGTTTTTTATTAGGAAATATTTTATACGATCACCAAGCCGCCCCAAGTGGCGGCTTTTTGATATCCCGAAAAAGTTGGCACACTTTGGCACTGTTTCGGGATTGACATTGAGATATCCAGAGTGCAATGATAAGGAGGTCAGAAAATGACACAGAAAGACATCGGAACTGCTACCGGTCAAAAAGAGCAGGGCGCCCCCGCCGGGGGACAAGGTACTGGATCCGTCAACCAGGAAAAAACATTTACCCAAGAAGAGTTGAATACAGCCGTCGAATCGCGTCTTGCAAAAGAACGCGAGAAGTATGTCGATTACGACGTACTGAAGGGCAAGGCCGAAAAGTACGACGCGCAGGAAGAATCGCAAAAAAGCGAAATTCAAAAGCTCACTGACAGGCTCACTGCTGCGGAGGCGCAAGTCGCAGCGGAAGGGAAGCGCAGGCAGGAAGCTTCCTGGCGCTCGGAAATCCGCAAAGAAAAAGGCATCCCTGAAGACATGGATGCGTTGCTCAGCGGATCCACAAAAGAGGAGATCGAAGCAAAAGCCGCGATCATTGCGGAGAATCTGCCGAAGGCCACCAGGCCGGTCATTAAGACCGAGACCGGGAACCCAGGCAGCGACGAAGGCGTCGACGAAAAGAAAGCGCCATATAAAAAGCTGTTGAGCCAAATTACCACTGAACCAGGAGGAGGTTGATATTTATGACACAGATTATTGAAAAAGGGACAGCGCTTTTCCCGCCCGAGCTCATTCCCGGGATGGTGAATCTCGTGAAAGGGGAATCCTCGATCGCGTCACTCGCGCAGACGGAGCCGATCGCATTTACGGGACGCAAGGAATTCACGTTCACGATGGACTCAGAGGTCGACATCGTCGCGGAAAGCGGCGCAAAGACCAACGGCGGCGTTACGATCACTCCAGTGACGGTCGTGCCGATCAAGTTCGAGTACGGCACGCGCATCACGGACGAGTTCTTATCTGCTGACGAGGATTTCCAGCTCGGGATCCTGCAGTCGTTTGTGGAAGGGTTCGGGCGCAAGCTTGCCAGGGGCCTCGACATCGCGGCGTTTCACGGGCTCAACCCGCGTACGGGCGCGGCGTCTGCCGTCGTGGGAAGCAACAGCTTCGATACGGGCGTGACGCAGAAGGTCATTGCTACGGCCAATCCGGACGCAGACATGGACACGGCGATCATGCTGATCGAATCGCAGGAAGGCAATGTTTCCGGCGCCGCGTTCTCGCCCGGTTTCCGGTCTGCCCTTGCGACAAAGACCGACAGTACAGGCCGGAGGCTCTATCCGGAACTTGCGTGGGGTCAGACCGTCGGAAGCATTAACGGACTGCCAGTGACAGCGAACCCGACCGTATCGTTCGGTGAATCGTTGGATCTGGCCATTCTCGGCGATTTCGAGAGCGCGTTCCGCTGGGGCTACGCGAAAGAAATGACGCTGGAGGTCATCCCGTACGGCAATCCCGACAACGATAAAACGCTCGGCGACCTGAAGGGGCACAACCAGGTGTATCTTCGCTCGGAGGCATACATCGGATGGGGAATCCTCGTGCCTGAGTGGTTCGCGCGGATCCAAACAGAAGAAGAGAAATAGGAGGGCGCAAAAATGGCAAAGAATATATTGCTGTATCATCCGAAAACGAACCGTTCCGCAACCGTGCCGGAGCCGTACGTGAAGGTCCACCTGCAAAATGGCTGGGAGTATGCGGACGCGCCCGGCGGAGAAAGAACCACGCCGGCCGAGAACGCGCCGAAAAAGGCGGATGGCGCCGGAATCGACTCGGAAGTCGTCCGCATGGCGAAGCTGGATGCGCTCGGCGTAAGCTACCCGAAAAAGGCATCGGGGGGGAAACTCAAGGCGTTGCTCGAAAAGGCCGAAGCTGAAGCAGACGCGGCCGACGCCAAAGCCCTCGCGGATGCCGACGCCGAAGAGCCCAAAGACGATAAAGAGAACGGCGCTGAATGATATTTGCGACGGTCGATGACCTTATAGCCCGGTATGGAGTGGTAAACGAGGAGGATATGCCGCGTGCGGAGCTCCTCCTCGCGGACGCCGCGGTGATCATCATCCGGGCGGGCGGCTCCGAAAATCCGGAGGGTACGCTCACGGACGCGTACCGCGTAGTCTCTTGCGCAATGGTGCACCGAGTACTGATCTCGCCCGCCTGGGCGTCGCTCGGAGCCACGCAGCACAACAACACGGCCGGCCCTTTTACGGAATCCTATTCGTTCCAAAACCCGAACGGGGATCTCTACCTCACGCGGGCGGAGAAAAAGACGCTCGGCCTCGGCGGCGTCCGGATCGGGACAATCCCGCCAATGACGCATAAAGACCGGAGCGTGGAAAGCGAGGGCGGCGCGGCATGACCGGCGAAACCGTGACAGTCATTTATAAGGATGGCGCGGCCGGAGCGGACGCGTTTAACCAGGAGCAGCGCGAGCCGATAACAGCGCAGGTGTCAAACGTCCTGGTGCAGCCGCTCGACGGCGCCGACCTGGCCGGCGTGCAGGACAGCAACCGGCCGGATGGGACGCGGGCGCGGCTGAAACTCTTCTTTCCGAAGGCGTATGTCTACGAGATCGATCCCGGGATCTTCCGCGGCGCGGAAATCGAAGTCCGAGGGAAGCGGTACAAGGTGATCGGAAAGCCAGGTTACTACGACAAAGCGGCTTGTCCGACGGACTGGTGCATGGCGGTGAATGTGGAGGCGGTCAATGGCTAAAATCTTCTACGCAAATTATAACGGGATCCGAAACGAGGTGCTGAAAGCGCCGGGAACGGTCGCGTTGGTAAGCAATGTCACGCAGCGGATCGCCCGCACTGCACGAAGCATTTCCGGCGAGCAGTTTGAGGGCAGCGTCGCGGTAAGGGCGGATCGCGCCAAGGGTCTCGTACGGCCAGGCACGGACAGGGCATACTTCAAAGGCGTTCTGCGTAGCAATGCGCTGCTGAAAGCAAAAAACGCGGTGAAGATATGAACATCGAGGCCGAAATTATCAACTATCTGGAAAGCAGGGTAGATGTTCCCGTATATGCAGACGTGCCGGAGGAGCGCCCAGAGTCTTTCGTGACCGTCGAGCGGGTCGGAGGAAGTATCTCAAACCACGTGATTGACACGGCGAATATAGCCGTCCAATCATGGGCGGATACGCGCTACAACGCCTCGGAACTCGCGGATCGGGTCGATACAGCAATACTGTCCATGCCTGCCGCTATAGGCGGCGTTACACGCATCCGACGCGATACAGTCTACAATTTCCCGGATCCGGACCATATATCTGGCAGGTATCAGGGTGAGTATGACGTCACATTTTATAACAATCGGGAGGTATAAATTATGGAAAATAACAACAACGCAAACGTAAGCACCGGCAAGCCGAAAGCCACGGGCGCGATTTTCGTAGCGCCGACTGGAACGCCGCTACCGATGAACGCAGTGGATCCGCTCAGCGAAGCGTTTAAAAATCTCGGATACGCGTCGGAAGACGGCGTCACCAACGCGAGTGATGAAAGCAAGGAGGAGATCAAGGCTTGGGGCGGCTCCACGGTACTTACCGTGCAGACCAAATATGGAGAAACGTTCCAATTTGTGTGCATCGAAACAAATATCGCCGTCCTCAAGGAGTACTACGGCGCAGAAAACGTCACAGAAGACAGGAACGGGAACATTACAATCAAGAGCGGGCCCGGGGACGCAAGCGCACATCCATGGGTGATCGAAATGCTGCTCAACAGCGGGCGCATCCAGCGGATTGTGATCCCAAACGGCAAGCTCGGCGAACGTGGGGATATTACCTACACCGACGGGGACGCGATCGGTTACGATATGACGATTACGGCGCTTCCGGACGATGAAGGGAAAACCGCGTACCGCTATATCGCGACGCCGATCGCAACGCCGATCACGGAGCCGATCGGGCCGGAAGAGTAGGAGGGCGCAGGGATGATAACTGTAACAATTAACGGGCATAACTTTGGTATCCGCGATGAGAAGTTTAACGAATACAAATTCATGCGTTGCGTTGCGGAAGCGCAAAAAAATCCGGTGTTCACATACGACGTCATCGACGAATTTGTGGTTGGAGGTGCGGACGGGATTGCAAAGGTGATTGACCCCGTTTCTGGAAACCCGTCAAACGAAGCCATGATGGACGTTATCACAAAGCTCTTCAATTCGGCGGGAGAAGCGTTAAAAAACTCGTCCGGCTCGCAGCGCTTATACGAGAATGCGAGCCGGCACTCCGATCTGACTTTCGTAGGTACTTCGGATTCAGTCTCGACGACGTTGAAGCAGGACGCGTATCAGTTTCCGACGCAGCCGCTTGCGCCGCAAACCTGCCGGAACACGGAGCGGTAATGATTGCGCTGTGTGGCGACCAGGCGCGCTACACAGTATCGGAACATTTGCAAACGGAGATCTTCAATGCGGTGAACCTCCTGCTTTGGACAAAGACAAGGAAAGCGGAAAAAGGAAGAGGGAAGCCGAAGCGGATCCGGCTATGGGAGCCGGAGCGTGATGAGAAAGCGATAGAGATCAAGGATTTGAAAGAAACATTGAGTATAAAGAGGAAATAGGGATAGGATATGGCTGCCGATATCGGAAATGCATATATCAATATACTGCCATCGACGAAGGGGCTGGCCGGAGGAATCAATTCCGCGCTGGGCGCAGCGGGGATGTCCGGCGGGAAAGAGCTCGGCGACAAAACTGGCGGTGGATTTATGAAATCCGGCTTTATGGGCGCCGTCATGGGCGTTGTCTCGTCTGTCACTCAAAAAGCAATGTCCGTTATTTCCGGCAGCATCGGGGACGCCGTATCGCGCTACGACACGCTGCAGAACTTCCCGAAAGTTATGGAGAATTTCGGAATTTCCGCTGATGTCGCCGCACGTGTAATGAAAGAGAAGCTGTCTCCTGCCTTACAGGGTATCCCAACGACAATGAACGATGCAGTCACCGCCGTTCAGAACTTCACAGCGAAGACAGGCGACGTGGATAAGGCCACCGATCTTTTCATCGGTTTTAATAACGCAGTTTTGGCGGGCGGGAAGTCGATGGAAGAGCAATCCAGTGCGATGTATATGTTCACCAAGTCGTTTTCCACGGGGAAGATGGACATGATTTCCTGGAAAGCCATGGTACAGGCCATGCCTGCACAGCTTGACCAAGTCGCGCAGGCTATGGGCTACGGGAAGGGCGGCGTCGAAAAATTAGGCGATGCGTTGCGCAGTGGGAAAGAACCAATCGATGGATTTACGCAAAAGATCGTCGAAATGAATAAAACGGGGCTTGAAGGGTTTCCGAATTTTGCGGAACAGGCAAAGAACGCGACAGGTGGGGTCGGAACGAATTTTACCAACATGAAAACCGCGGTAACGCGCGGCCTTGCCAATATGCTGGAGAAGATCGACGAGGCAGCGAAAGCTAACGGTATGCCGACGATCGCCGAGATAATTTCCCTGGCGACGGACAAAATCTCCGCGGCGTTCTCATGGGTACAGGATATTATCGGAATGGTCGCGCAAAAATTCGCGGAGTTCCGCGACAGCGACGCGGGCCGGCAGGTCGCAAAAATGCTGGAAGACCTTACCGGCGCTGCCGAGGGGTTTGCCAGTCCGGGCGAGATTTTCAAAGACATTATCGGAAAAATCTTCGATATATTTTTGGGTGTCGGTGCTTCCGTCATTGCGATTGTCGATGGCGTGCGGAAGGGGATACAGGATTTCGCGAACAGCCCGGCCGGAAAGCAGCTTAGCGATACGATAAAAGATATCTCTGATAAATTCAGCGCGCTTTCCGGCGTTGAGGGCCCGAAACTAACGGATTTCCTATCGGGGCTCAGCAGTGTATTCTCCGGCGTTGCGCAGGGGATAGGATATGCCGTTCTGGGGATTGCGTCCGCTGTGAGTTTCGCCTTTAACCTGGTGCAAAACATCATCAGCGGAGTGCAAACCGGCATAGAAACTATAGGACGCGTTGTGCAGTTTGTAAAAGATAATATATATTGGCTTGCGCCTGTGCTTGGAACTGTTACAGCGCTGATTATAGCTTATAACGCAGCCACGATAGCCGCAAATGCAGCAGGCCTTGTTTGGAAAGCAACACTATTGGGGCTAAGATTGGGGATGCTCGCGGAAGCAGCTGCAAACATAATCATGACTGGCGTCAAAACTGCATATACGGCAGTCACAGGGTTTGCGACGGCCGCAACGACAGCGTTTGGGGTAGCCCTTAAATTCGCAATGGGGCCTGTAGGGCTGATCATCATAGCGATTGGCGCGCTTGTCACGGCGTTCATCTACCTCTGGAACAACAGCGAGGCGTTCCGGAACTTCTGGCATGGGATCTGGAATGGAATCAAGGCGGTTGCCTCAGCAGTTATCAACACAATAAAAGCGATCATTCAGGGATTCGTGGACTTTTTCACAGGAATTCCGGGGGCGATCGAAAACATCGGGGGAAATATCGTCTCATTCTTCACGGAACTACCAGGCAGGATTGCGGATTTCTTCACGAACCTTCCGTACATGATAGGATACGCGCTTGGGACGGCAGCCGGGACGCTGGCCCGGTGGATCGTAGACATGGCAACTACGGCCGCCGAAGTCGGCCCGCAAATAATCGAGGCGATCGGCACGTTCTTCGCGGAGCTCCCGGGGAAAATTTGGGATGCTCTCACGGATGCGTTTACAAACTTTGGTCAATGGATCCTCGATATGGGGACAAAAGCGATGGAAATCCAATGGACCATAATCGAGGCGATCGGCACGTTCTTCGCGGAGCTCCCGGGGGAAATTTGGGATGCTCTCACAGATGCGTTTACAAACTTTAGCCAGTGGATCACAGATACGGCGTTAAAAGCGCGCGATGTGGTGCCTCAGATCATCGACGCGATCAAAGGATTTTTCGCACAGCTTCCGGGGAAAGTGCTAAACGCGATTTCAAGTCTGTGGGACACGATAAAAACAACCTTCACTTCAATCCCCAATAAAGTCTCGGATGCCATAAAGAAAATATTTGATGTTGGGAAGGACCTCGTCAAAGGGTTATGGAACGGGATCACATCGATGGGTGACTGGCTGCGCGAAAAGATTACGGGATTCGCAAGCGGGATTATCGACGGATTCAAGAACGCATTCGGAACACACTCGCCGTCGACAGTGATGGAAAAAGTAATCGGGATATTTATCCCGCCCGGAATTAGTATCGGGATGATGAAAGCGGCGCCCCAACTGCTTGCGGATGTCCGCAGCCTGAGCGGAGATATCACGGATGAGTTTCAGGCGCGGCTAAACCCGGCGCTCGCGATCGGCGCGCTGGGCGATCTGTCGGGATCGTGGGATATAAATTCTACTGCAACGAGCGGTAACGAAAAAGAGGATTTGATCGACTATAACAAACTGGCCCGTGCACTTTCCGAGATGCCGCAAAGCGTCGTGATCGATGATCGTGAGTTCGGTCGCATTGTAAGGTCGGTACAGTGATGATCCCCATGCTCGTCAAATACATAAACCACAAAGGCATTGAAATCAGCCTTTCGGACCTGCCCTATGTCATCCAAAGTGAGAACCTGTTTGACTGGGAATGGAAATATGATTCTGTCGGAAACCGAGACACGGGCGCGAAGGTCACCGCTTTTTATAAGCAGCTCGCGACGAAAAATATTACTGTCGCGATTTATGCAGAAACACAGAATGATTTTCTGGGCGCGTTAGATCATTTCAGCGCCGTGATCGGCGTTGACGTGGCGGAAAATATCCCGGGCAGGCTGATGGTAGGCGCTGATTATCTCCGCTGCTTTATTACAGCGAACAAAAAAACGACGTGGAGCAAAGGGCTGCGCGTCGCGTTTTATGACTGTACGGTTGTAGTTATTGACGGGATGTGGACGCGGGAAATCCATTACAGATTCAGCGCGGCATTCAATGAGAATTACAAACATGACTGGGGATTGGATTACCCGTATGGCTATCCCTACGACTATACTCCCGGAAAACCATTGCATACCGTTGAAGTAACCTCATTCATTCCCGCCGATTTCGTTATGGTCATATTCGGGCCAGTTACAAATCCCATAATAACCATCGGCATGAACACTTACGCCATCGGGGATGCTGCGCGCCCGCTGGAACTCGGTGCGAGCGAATGGGTCACAATTAACAGCCGCGCGAAGTCAATCGTTAAAACACACGCCAACGGCACGATGGAAAGCGTTTTGAACCTGCGGGATAAATCGCGGAAATTTTTCGCCCCAATCCCGCCGCCCAGGCACATCGTATCAAGCAACGCGTTTTTAGACTTAACGATCATAGAGCATAGGGACGAACCGCCATGGAAATAATCGTAGCAAACCCATATCGTGAAGATATCGCCTATCTTATGGGTGCGGATACCATTGATTTCGAGATCGGAAAGAGCAACGATTTTGAAATCAAGATCGCAAAGAACTTGGCGCGGGATATATGGCTGGAAGACGGGACGTATCTATACATTGCAGGAACGGAATGGGGTGGAATCGTAGAGGAAACAGAATCGGCTACAAACGACAACGCTGTCACGTATTCGGGGACTACATGGCGCGGGCTGCTGGATAAAAGCGTAATCGAGCCGCCGGCTGGGCAGGACTACCTTATAGTGTCTGGAGATATCCGCGCGATTCTTCGGCAGCTTATCGTCGGTGCGGCCGACAGCCGGGCGTATTTCGGCGTTCCTTCCGGCGCACTCGGCGTATCCGTATCATCCTGGACTGTGGATCGGTATGCTACCGCCCTGACGACAATCGGGAAAATATTAGCGTCTGTCGGATACCGGATAGACATCAGCGTACAACCAGGCGACATTTTTGCTGTCACCGTGGACGCCATACCGATTGTCGACCACTCGCAGGACAATGAATACTCGCAGGATAACCCAACGTCCGGCGGGATCAGGGTAAACCGATATACAGGCGGCGTCAATCACCTGATCTGCCTGGGGCAGGGCGAGCTTAAAAACCGGCTGGTGATCCATTTGTATGTCATGGGCGACGGGAAGATCCAGCAGGGAGGCACGCCGTATTTCACGGGCGAGGCAATGCGTACAGACATCTACGACTATTCCAGCGCGGAGAACGCGGCGGAGCTGCTAAAGGGAGGCCTTCAAAGGCTTAACGAACTGCGCAGCCGGAACAGCTTCGAGCTGGTTGGCTATGACGATCACGACTATCCAATAGGGGATATTGTCGGAGGCCGGGATTTTGATACGGGAATTTATGTCTCTGAGCCTGTGACAGGGAAAATCCTGCGCATTGAATCTGGCAAAGCGCCGGAAATACGTATATCAATCGGAATCGGAAAGGAGACTACATGAAAATTATAGACGGACATACCGGCGAATATCACATTACGTCACAGCAGATCGCAGACTCCAATATGGCGATTTTTGGCGATGGCGACTATGTGTTTGATATCGGAAACAAATTTGCATTAGATGTTGTCAGCGCAAGCGAGGTCATGCTCAACGATGGTGTGTTGATAATGCAAGGCCGCCGCGCAATCACACCCGCAGGTGAGCGGACGGCGCTATCAATCGCCAATGGAGCGCAGGGTGTACAGCGAAACGACATTATTATCGCACGATACACAATTGATTCCGGCGATATAGAATCCGTTGATTTTGCTATTGTGCAAGGCGTAAACGATGGGGAAGACCCTGAAATTACGACGGGGAATATCCGGAACGGCGCAAGCCTGCATGAAATGCCAATGTACCGCGTAAGGCTTGATGGCATTAATATCACGGGCGTAGACACGCTCTTTAAAGGCGTATCGAAAATACGAGAGATCCTCGACGGATTGTCAAAGAAATATATCATCGACCACATCAGTCAAAGTGGCTGGGAGATCGACAAATACAACGATGGGACGTGGGAAGGGTGGATAAAAGGCACGACTGCAGCGATACAATTCACATCTGCTACTGCCCTTGGAACCAATGTATATCAAATGCGAAACGCAGCAAATGCCATAAAAATCCCCGCGTTGCCGATTGGGTATG
>Ga0123354_10001739_pt1 | contig 27352 bp, 12 predicted proteins | sample TergutLab28metaG_2_FD_97872 | JGI IMG/M metagenome (GOLD analysis project Ga0123354, IMG submission 97872) | Labiotermes labralis P4 segment gut microbial communities from Petit-Saut dam, French Guiana - Lab288 P4 | ecosystem: Host-associated > Arthropoda: Insects > Digestive system > Gut ... | reverse complement strand
TTTGGGGTTTCGCATTAAAAAAGGGAAGCGGGGGGGGAGGGCGGAGGGGGTTGAAAAAAATTTAGGAACCCAAAATTTGGGGGGGGGGGGGGGGTTACGAGGGATGGAATGACAATAATGAACAGTGAATTCGAAAGGACGGAAGAGAAAGGTATCACAGGAAAACCATGGGAATCTTCAGTCAGCGTAGTCAGATACCCGCTGATTTTCGAATAGAGTATCCCTTTACTTAACTCAGACATGTTTCTGCTCTGCTAAGCTGCTCAACAGTAACGTTCGAAGCCTCATTTTCTTACGATTTGGAGGAAGCTGTTCAAAACAAGGTTCCCAAATGAACCCTTTTCATAGAGCTGCAGTTGGTAGATGAAGAAAAGAGGTGGAGTGAATAGAGCAATCAGAAGTGTCGAACTTACCATTCTCGCTCACAGGATAAGGAACTACTAGCAACGGAAATGCGGTCTTTCATCTTCCTGAACCACAATAGAACTAAGGTTAATAATTTTTTTATAATTCAAGAACTGAAATGCGATATATGCATGTATAAAATTTATTAAACAGACCAACAAATGCACTTTGACTTTATTAATGTAATTTTATTCTATAGCGACTACAGAAGAGTGGAAAGTGCGAGAATATAAATATATTCATAGCGTCTCAGGATCATACAGCTGTTAAAATCATACAGTCTACGTTAAAATTCCAGGTAAATAGTAAAGCAATGATGAGTATAAAATACTATTAGAAATTAAAAACTGCCGTCTGGAGGGCGGTTCTGTGGAGCCATGTACGTAGCAGGTATATGTGTGGGTTGTAATCCAGCTTGTTGAGCGATGGTGTAGTTTGCACCGTGGACTGTCTAGAACTGATTTAGTGCATATCAAAATGATATAAGCAATTAAAGTTTTCAAAAAGAATTTGGTGGAATGTAAAATACTGAATACTTGAATTACATATATCTCAAGACAATCAGTAGCACGTATTAAACCCTCAAAATCGAGGTGGTTACTAATGCACAATATGCTTGAACTTAATCCCGAAATCTGCATTAAAATATTTATAGTTTCCGTTTAGTATCAAAATTAATAATTACTAGTTCCCTAAAATATCGACTGACTGGTTTCTTTCATTCAAAGCAGTTTGAAGATGTAAGATTTCTGTGACGTTATGTCTTGTCAATTTTTAAATCTCTACGTGAAGAAGGATCTATTGCTTTCATCTCCAGAGTCAGGCTGGCCAAGGTAATTAAATCCTCACCAACAGCACTGTCAGAATCTCACACTTCTCAACGATTTGCAGTTTGTTATCCAACTACAGCTGACATATTTGGACGACAAGCAAATCAGTTAATTTTTCCATACACTGAATAGCGCCTTGTAAATCTAACACACAAAATACTATTCGTTTATCGAAATACAGCGAATATATTATATGACTGGTTATCAATTTTGTGTCCTATTCTGCATGCTCCAAGTTCAAACCTCAGTCTGAAATATGACAGCCTCAAATTTTCAGTCGTTTCCCTGTCCATCCAACTGAATTTACTTTTACTACGTCGTGACTGCTTCGTTCCAAAAACCTTTCAGTTCAATATACATTAATAATCCTAACATTCTACGTTATCAAATATGAGTTGCTGACGTCGTTATGCAAAAACATAATGTTTCTGAAACACAATATTGTTTTTTTATCTCCATTAATAAGAGTGCCCGTTTTGATTATTTGTATCTCCTGAAGCTAGTCTACCTGTATAAAATAACCTCTCCAGAGAAAGAACGGTTGTAAGAAGTCACGTTAAAATGTCTTCCACATTTTACGGATTAATAGTGAAACTGGTAAAAACATGTGATATTTGAGGTACCAACAGGAGTGTTACTGAAGCGTCAAAGCCTCCGGGACGCGATCCAAGACAACCTCACATTCCAGAAGAATTTTATCTGCTAAAAAATTTTCAAACAACCATTTCCTTTAAACTTCATACATATTTGTCAAGTCTCAGAAGGACTGTGTACTTTAATAATAATATTCTTTTATTCAACACACTTAAACATATCGGGTTTCAGTTACGTAAAATGAAGGAATTCTAGAAATATCATATTTCTCTGACCTCAGTCTTTCGCTATGTTGATATAAAAATTACTAAATGGAATATGACATCTCAGACGGAAGCAGAGACAGAGAAACATGAAGTTATCGTGAATCGTTCATCCGGTAAGTCCATAATACAAACAATACCCTGAAGGGAAGTTCCTGGAACCTCTTTGTGAAGTTTTTACAGTATAAAATATACCTTTTATCTCTTCGGAAGTAAGCCTATATAATATATGAGAGTAACTGTAAATTTTTCAACAGTGTTCACCGAGTGTGCTTACGACATTTAAAATTACAGTCACTTCCACAATTCTGTGCTACATAAACATGGAAGGTTGTGACATAAGGAAGAACAAATGAAGTAGGCTTTGCATATTTGAAAGTTCTGAAAGATAAGAACTTAAAATAATATGAAGATTTAAAATTTATATGCACTTCGTACGTGAATTTACACTGTTGAACAGGTAACTGCGTGCATAAGGCCTCACACTAACAATATGGACTTATTTCAAAGCCAATCGAAGTCCAAGGCCACCCCAATGACTAAACAGGCTTCTAATTTAAAAATAAATCATTCCACGGCAAGAAATTGCCCTTGAGAGGCTCTTATTCGCTCAGATGTCCACGACTTCTGCACCCGTTACACAACCCGAATGATCACTGCCGATGTCCCAAAGTGCCACCACTGGACCCTATCCTACACTACATGAATCTGGTGTATACACTCACGCCCTCACGCCCCAGTATTTTAAAACCAATTTGTTATTGTCGTCCCTCATAGGCCCTAACTCGCTTGATATATTAACATTTTTCAACCCAGAATTGTTAGTGAATTTTTCGCCGCCAACCGGCAAATGTACGAGGGGGTGCTGAAAAGTCTTTAGTACGAACAGGAAGGAAACAAGGTACAGCGACCAAACTCGGGATTTATTCAACACACTCCTCATGAAGCTCAATACACTTCTTAGCCCGTTGCTCTAACATTCGCAAGCCACTTAAAAAAATTCAGAAGGTTGTACGTCCAACCAGGTCTCCGTGGCAGCAATGACCTCCGAGTCGGACGAAAAATTGCGATTTTTCAGTTGTTTTTTCAGACCAGGGAACAGGTGGTAACCGACGTGGCCAGATCCGGAGAATAATGTGGGTGATCAAGACACTGGAAGCCCAGATAGGCCAGTTTCCTTTGGGTTGCAAGTGCCCGGTAAGCCGGGACATTGCCGTGCAAGTACAAGACCACCTTGGTGATCTTCCCGCGGCGTTTCTCCTTCAAAATGTCCTTCAATTGCACCAGCAGAGATGAGTAATATTCCGGGTTGATACTTTGGCCCTTTGGAAGATAATCAATGAGGAGGATGTCGTCTTGATTCCAAAAAATCAAAGCAAGAACTTTTCTAGCGGATTTTTGCATCATTTTGATCGCGCCGAAGAAATTCCAAACGTTGCTCTGGTGACTCGCACCGTTGAAGTTTTTTATACACTTTCAGGCATTTCGGGACCCACTTCGTGGAGAGCTTCCGCATGTCCAAATCTTCATTAATGATGGATCGAACCCGCTCACGTGAGTTGCCCAGTTACTCAGCTATTTATTTTGCCGAAATCCGGCGGGCTTCCAAGATTAGCCCGTGAATTTGATCAACAATCTCCGGGGTGGTCACTGTTTTGGATCGTCCAGGATGAGGCGCATCACAGGTGGAAAAATCACCACGTTTAAACTGCGGACACCCAGTTTTTGACGGTGGCATACGATGGTGCATATTGCACTAAAGTTTCCGTCAGAATGGCGTGAATTTCCCTCGGCGCCTTGCCTTGCAGGGAAAAAAATGACATTTCGCGTCTCCATATTGTTTAAATCGCGCGCGTAGCCTGACATACAATCTTTCAGACTTTGTAACAAGAAAAGACTTAAAATTCGGCACATGAACAGACCCCTCTTTCCAACGACACTATCCATTCCGTCCTACGACACCAGGAAGTAGGTCAGGCTAAGGACTTATCAGTACCCCCTCGTACTTGTGTTATTTCTGTCCTTTTTGAGTTACAATAATGTTGACATTATTCTAATCACCCTCAAAATCTTTATCTCAAAGAGTACATAGGGGATTAGGTTAGGCGAATATACAGTGACAACAACATGTGTAATACTGAAGATACAAAAGCCAATGGTTCTGTCAATGAGTCTGCTCACCAGAGATATTTTGGTACAATTTAAATTTCCAATTACGAACCAAATAATTATATGGGATATTAAATATGTAGGAAGATATTCTGAAGATAACATTTTGATGCATTAGGTTTACTAAATTGAGTCTATTACCGCACAGACGGTCGGGAAGTGAAACACACGGAGCGGTTTCACTCAAACGCATAGCAAACAAACTTTCGTTCAACCAGCAGCAGCAACGACAACAGTGGTAGCAACAACAACAAGAACAACAGGTGCTGCATCAGCAGCAACCACAACAGCAACAGACGTTTATGAAGTGTCAACTTTTACAAACCGAAATTCAGATTTGTATAATAAGAATTATCAGATGTTACACGAAAGGCGGAACTGTTAATACAGGTCCCTATGAAATATTACGTACAAAGTGAACGGTTACAAATTTCTTCAACTCATTGTTACAATTCTTGAAGTCGCCCTAATGATTTTTGTTGAAGTGTGTAAAACACGGAGTTCCTTTTTACCACGCAGTGTTCTCCAGCTTCCCCTATCTGTATGTCTCCCCTCCAAGTATTCTTCCCAGTATTCTGTTCTCAAAAACCCTCAATATTTCCGTACAATGAAATACTAAGTTTCACAACGATATCAGGCCAATAAAGCTATACATTAAACGACAAAAGTTCGACACCAAGGGAAACGTCTGTAAGTCATAGACATCGTTCGTTCTCCCTCCCAACCTCTCATCTATCCTGGAATTAACGATAACCATTAAAAAAAATAGACCAAGACCGCATGCATAACCAATGGCGCATAGCTCACACTGAGTTGCGCTAAAAAAACTGTCAATCGCTGTCCACAGTATGAAAGTCTCCAAAAGCAGGCGATTGACGAATAACCAGACACGTGTCTAAACATTCCCTAATTAAATTATGGGAATCAATATTGTAGTTGGTCCACTTGCTTTAAAAATATTTCTGCAATATTTGACTGGGTGACTGAACAAGAGGACACCGTAACCGCATAACTGGCCAGGATAGGGGCTGCGCGACCCACAGAACGTTTTCAATTCTCAGCATGTGATAGAGATTCTTCTCTTCACTAAAGCCTCCATACTGGCTCTTTGGCTGACCCGCCCTGATATTCAATCGGAACAGGGGGCTTTTACCTGGTGCAAAGCGGCCATACAGTGTAGGTGACCACTCACCACGCACCTCCAGTTAGTACCATGTTACTTGTTGTTACAACCACACCTCTATCCCCACACATGGATTCATGGTTTGCGCAGGACAAATTTACACCGACCCCTGGCGGAGAAACATTATTTTATGATTTGTTTACGAATGTGCAATTACCAAAAAACATACGGCCAAACGATACGTTGGAAAAATGAATATCAAAGGCATCGTGATAAAATTTCAAGTAATATCTTTATACCTGCATGTATGGAGAGACAAGTTTTAGATCAGGTGGCAGATAACTGGGACGGGACTTCAAACTGTACCTCCCAAATACAAAGCAGGGTGCTACTTATTAGACTGCAACGTTCAAATATTAATTGCTAAAATTATTTCAGACTAGATGGACTGACATTCTGAAATTCCTTCTGATCAAGTTTAGAAAAATAACGTAATTCCTTAAAAATATCCGGCCTTCTCCTCAAAATCATACACATTATTACCATTCTAAAAATGTGTATTACATAAAAATAGGACATTTTATTGACATAATTATTACAATTAGTATAAAACCCGCAGGAAATTCAACGGGAAATTTCGATAATTCCCATCTCTGGCTACGGTTTCCACGGACATGATTGTTTCGGTTAGCTGCTGTTACAAGTTTGTTAGCCTACACTCCTTGAACAACAAGAAAGTAACAACCTCAAATGAACACAACACTTCATACTGAAATATCTGCCGACAAAAGAGAAGACTCAGGAACACAGCAACAAAATATCCTTACATTTATACATGTCGGGAGATAATTTAACGAAAAATTTATTACTGTGTTCCCTACGAACAGACACTTCGAACTCTCAAAACAAACAGCAACCGTAATGTCACAAACTGCTGTTTTAGCTCACATTTCTGTAGTGGTGAATTACAGCGTCGGTTTTCAAGCGCCGTACTTTCATTCTCATATATCATAGACGTGAGACAGAAAATCAAGGAAATGGAAACATCGTTCTAATGGCGTCCAAATCCAGCAAAGGTTCTACTTTTGTGAAATCGCTACCAGGCATGGCTTTTAAAATAATCCCTTTCAGTATTTAGATGCACGAAACTGATAAATTATAGTTTACAGCATTTTAATAAATACTGATACACGCCCACTATGCATCCATCAGCTTTCTGAAGCTATGTTGCACTCAAGGCACAACATATTCTTAATCTACAAGCAGTGAATAATTTCTCTATGTAGATTAAGTAAAGTTCACACTATCATCACAATCGTCCGAAATTATCTAAATTTTCCACAAGCACAAAGCGTAATATAAAGTAACATTTCTGTTCGACACAGTTCCACACAATGCATTAATAACCATACAAAAAGGCAAGGAGGTTTCTGAAGATTGTATAATATTCCAGTGATTATACGAATATGTTACAATCGAAACTCAGTCCTTAGGGTCTTCCCGAATAGAGCAATATTGCGTAATGAAAGAGTCGCTCATGGACGAAAATTTAGGTTTAAGAACGAAGTTCATACCTTATTAATTGGGAATGGTTTTGTACTGCCTTATAATGCTAAAACCGTTCTATACTAGAAAATAAATAAAGACTTACTTATTTGCTTAATTACTTACTTATTACTTAATTACTTACGTACCTACTTACTTACTTATATACTTACTTAACTACCTACTTACTTACTTACTTACTTATATACTTACTTAACTACCTACTTACTTACTTAACTTACGTACCTACTTACTTATCTACTTACCTACCTACCTACCTACTTACTTACTTACGTACCTACTTATTTATTTACTTACCTGCCTACCTACATACCTACCTACTTACTTACTTACTTACGTACCTACGTACCCACCTACTTACGTACGTACTTACTTACTTACGTACCTACTTACATACCTACTTACTTACTTACGTACCTACATACCTACCTACTTACATACCTACTTACTTACCTACCTACTTATCTATCTATTTAACTACCTACTATCTACCTACTTACTTACCTACCTACTTACCTATCTGCCTATCTACCTACTTAATTACTTACCTACCTACTTATCTACCTACCTACATACTTACCTACCGAACTACTTACCTACCTAACTACCTACTTACTTACTTACTTACTTACTCCATGACGCAGAGTCCTTCTTGAGCAGCTAACTGGTTTGAAGCTAGTCAAGAAATTCCCAGCATTTCACGGAACCCGAAGGTTCATTACCGTACTCACAAGCGTCCGCCACCTGTCTCTATCCTGGTCCAGCCCAATCCAGCCCATATACCCACATCCCACATCCTGGAGATCCATCCTAATATTATCCACTTAAGGAAAGTCTAACACATCAAAATTTAATGCGATACGTTTGAAGTCTCCGTTTTCCATGCGGACTAAGACAATACACGGAACATAAATTCAGCAGAGTTGATACGTACCCAGCAACGACAGAAGCGTGCAACCCATGCTTACAGTATTGCACGTAGCTGCTTAAGCTTTAAGGTCCACAATCATAAACGTAAAACTGATGCAATGATCCTTATATGCAGGTGGTTTACATCTTCAACTAATGCGGTAATAAACTTGAAAATGCATGTGTGTGAAAGGTATTAAAATTTCCGTAGCAGTGACGTCAAGATAAAAGTAAAAAGTTTTTTTTTTTATATACATGTATGTACCCCGTACTCATGACGGATAAAATGTTGGCAAGTTAAACCAGTATAAAGAACATTAGGCTCAACAAAAGAAAAAGCATTTTAAAAAACTGAGGACTGAGGATTTTCCATTGCTCAGTTTTGTCAGCCACTTCAATTCTCAGGTTACATGAAGAAACTCTCTTACCTGCAGAGATAATACAGTGTCAAATGAGATAAGCGTACACTGACGAGCGATGAATAATTAATGTCAGATAAGAGACAGTCGTGGCCTTTTTCAACATAATATCCCATTATTTGTCTAAGAGGCAAGAACATCACGAAACAGCAGAACTAGGTATTTCTACGAGATTCTACGTTCATAGCTCAACTAGACCATTCTTCTTGGACATCCTGGCCCTCGAAGACGAGGACACTACGTTGCCACGAAATGCCGGAAACCGATTACCCTGTTGCGCAGCGTCATATCCCGGAACAACGGAATCCACAATCCATAACAAGCTTTCGAATATAACCAATGGAAGAAGACAAGAAATACACCCCAGAAAGCATGTAGACAGTCATAAATAGAGAAGGCTTGAGCAGACGTTGTTGTTGTTGTTGTTGTTGTTGTTGTCGTCGTCGTCGTCGTTGTTGTAGCTGTTTTTGTTTTTGTTGTTGTTGTTGTTGTTGATGATGATGATGATGATGATGATAATGCATTGTTTCTGCACCAAACTGCTGTAAACGACACTCGGTTGGATAGCAATATAACAATGGATAGCAATGGATAAAAGTGGATACCTGACACTTACGAAAACCGTCGCGGTGTTCAGTCTCAGCCGGCGGACCAGCTGCCCACCTGTGGTACTCGTATTCTTTCTCAGTACTGGAGATACACATCAATATATGCCACAGTCGACTTCTTGAAAATCCTTTGAAAGTTATCATCAAGAGACCATGCAAGTGCTTCATTTTCTGAGAGTTCAAAATGGCTTTCTTATCTCCCATTTTTTCTCGGCCTCTCTATTCCTAATACGAGGTGGAGTATTTATGTAAAATTTAGAGTGTACAACTTCCATTCACATACTTTGCAATTCATTATTGCCTGACTAAACGTTTGACTCCATACACTCTGGGTATTGCATAAATCTTAAATAAATAACCAAACAAATACATCTATACATACATATATACATACATACATACACACACATACACACACACACACACACACACACACATACACACAAATATACATAAAAGCTGCCATTCAAAAGACGGGAATAGGAAAAGCCGCGTTCGTATAGTGACTTAGTTACGAGATGGGCAACCAAAAAGTCTAGCTTCGATTCCCGGTAGGGGCAAGATGTTTGGCTCTTCTCCAGAAAGTACAGATATGCTCAAGGGCCCACCAAGCTTCTTACTCAACGGCAAATGGCGGCCCTGGAGATGACCACTTGCATCCATTTGGTTCACACCTCACCATACACGGAACTATAATTCCACTCCCCTCTATCAACACGGAGTGCAAAGGAACAATTTTACCTTGACCTTTACCATTCACAAATTATCAAACCATTTCCTGCATACGTAAAGGTACCATTAAACAAATCTTGAATAAATTAATCCAGCGACGTGATAAAACATGTAATATCTATCACAAAACCCTGTATTTGCTACTTATTTTTTTAGAAAACTGTCAGTGTAAGGAGAGATATTTTGACATAAAAAGACAAGAACATTTTCACGACATATTAGTTTCATATCCCTTGTGGGTCACATGGAGTTTTGGAACAAAATATCAGTTCTATCTTTTCTCTGAAATATTCGTGTTACTAATTCTACGTAACAAAATTCTTTTAAAAAAACGCTATCCGCACACAGGCCTAATCAAGCCCTCGGGGCTCCAGGAGATTGAGGCTACCAGATTTCAAGACAATCGGCACATGCATGTAGCAAGGTTGTCAGCCCTATGGACCGGCCGCATTTATAGCCAATAAACATCCATGGTACTAATGTTTGTTAGAGGCTACGTCGACCCCAGGACTATAGTGCGGAAAAAAAATTGACCCCATCGAGAATCATACTTGCGACCTTCCGGATGGTAGCGCAGTGTCTCAGCCAACTGCACTACCGCGAGCCACAAAACGATTCTTAAGCTGATAATCATTCAGCTTTACAGTTCCATTCTTTCGACCGATTTCCTGCAAGTGTCCACGACTGAATTCTTTCATGAACTAATTAGATAAAACCTCACACCTTGTTTCTTAAATATTTATATTAGCGTTCATTTCATGTCTTGTACACAAAGGTGTCGAGACAACACCCAATCGATCAATGACAGAAAGAGCGCAAATATTCCGAACGCAAACAAATACAGTACAGTAAACAGGACACATAACAGAAAGAGCGCAAATATTCCGAACGCAAACAACGACAGTACAGTAAACAGGGCATATAACAGAAAGAGCGCAAATATTCTGAACGCAAACAAAGACAGTACAGTAAACAGGACACATAAAAAAAAGCAAACCCAAAACAGGTTTAATTACATTATTCACCAATAAAACCGCAGGTCTCCTAAATAAACCCATACCATCAAATTTTTCGCCTAAAGTTCAGTACATAACTGCTCACCATTCACATGTATGCTACATATCTTCCAGTTTCATCCCAGTTGTGAATGCCGTGACGGTACGTAGCTTCAGAATAGGCCATCTTCGTCACCTGCACTGCGGACACATGTCGGAGAAATTAACACATTTCCGCTGTGGGGGAAATTTTTTGTTCTTCAGATCCGGATATAATGTGTCGATATCGATTGAATAGCAGTTGGTTACAAAGATGGAACGGTGTTCCAAAACTTATTTCTAGCAACTGAAATTGTTAAGAAACATAATGCATCGTCAAACGGTTAATACCTTAGCAACAAACTTTAGGTGAGCCATCCCCGTTGTGTTCAGTATATGAGCAAGGAATAAGCTTAAATAAGCCAAAATACAACTAGTATCTTAGGTATTTTTATTTATTTAGGGTGACGACATGTTTCGCCCCTGTTTTGGACCATCATCAGGTCGCAAGTATGAACTGAGGAAGCTGTACAATGTAAGTTATAAAATATTATATATTGATCTAAAATTCAATGAATTCTTTGAATTTTAGATCAATATATATTATTCCGTTTATTTATATTTCATTTATATTATATATTATTCTGTTTATTTATATTTTATTGATCTAAAATTCAAAGAATTCGTTGAATTTTAGAACAATACATATTATTTTATAACTTACATTGTGCAGCTTCATCAGTTCATGCTTGTGACCTGATGATGGCCCAAAACTTGAGCCGAAACATGTCGTCACCCTAAATAAATAAAAATACTTAAGATACTAGTTGTGTTTTGACTTATTTAAACTTATTCCTTGCTCACGTTAACAACAAATTGGACAAACATATATTGAGACGGTCATAAGGACACATTACTTAAATTTTCTGGTAAATATAATTAGTCCTCCGTTAAATCATACCATAAAAAGTGAGGTTTGTTTTAGTTTTCCTTTTACAATAAAAACAATGAAACATCTGCTTCTCTACAGACCTCCTAATTATACTATTTTCTCACTTCTTTTGATACTTTATTTCTGCGAAGTTATATGATCTTTAATACAATTTAGTGAAATGGTACATTCCTGATCACAAATTGGAGAGGTACGGACTGATATGGAGACAAAATGCTTTAAAAACAACTTTATACCTCGCTGCCCCAAAACTGCCACCCGGTACACCTGCTTTTCTCCTTGCACGCTATCTCCAACAGTTCGTCAATCGCCTCACTGTATCGTTGTATCTCATTGTATCGATACGTCACAGTAAGTGAAGCGAATAATCGATTCCTTGCGAAGGCTCGATGACCTGAAGTAACAGCTGAAGCGAGCCACTGCGCTAATTTGTGTGCGTTCATTACACCAGAATTATTATGATGTGCTTGCATCTGTCTTAAGCACGTTCACAGACCTTCAGGGGAAATAAAAGCAACGGATCAAAGCTGCTCAAAATAATAAATTTTCCTTTCATAAATACGTTTATCATAAAAAGTTTCTGTACGTAATTCAGAGCTTAAACTCTATTAAAATCTAGAACCTTAATTTAAATTCCTAAAGAAGGAATTTAATGTAATAAATGTTTAAAATTGACTTTCTACCTTGCAGTCAACATATCTTAACACACGCCAATCCATTCATGTTGTGTAGGAAAATTTCGTAATTGTTTGCTCTGGAAATCAAACGAACACGTCTGGCCGAATTCAGAATTTCAGTACAAAAGTTGTGATATGTATAGTCGCTGTTTTGATTAAAGAGTCCTAAACCGATTCCCGATTCACAGACAATTTAACGACACACAAAGCAAAGAATATTTTACCTCAGTTCTCTGTGATCTGTACCGAAAATAATTGGACAACTAGAGCCATTGATTTATGTACAACAGCAGAGTGAGCATCTGACAGTGAATTGTAAAGACAACAGAAGGCAAGGTCGCTTTTCCGCTGAAGCACCACACAATACAGGATTACTTATGAACCTCTCAATTTCTACTACACCATAAGGCGCTTATCATTGGAGCCTCTTATAAAACTTGTCTTTTCTTCTTTTTCACATTTACGCACAGTGTTAATCTCTAAGTTTGAAATGTTTCACTGTAAGGGAAAGTGAAGACTTCTTTCACTGATCTTCTCTATCAAACAACAAATTAATTCAGACAAGAGAATCCAGTACTTCTGGACTAAATATCTCATGCAAAGGATCACAAAGTCACTGACATTACTGCAAATTACAATGGAGTTTTAGGAACACAGAAAGTTTTACAATGAATTAAACTCAACAGGAATGATCCAATCAAGGAATATGATATGGTCGGCGAAAGCAGGGAGCGTGTGAGACAAGATAAATGCAAACTGAAGGAAAGTACTACTGGGAAGACCTAAGTGTGGAAGGTAGAACAACATTAAAGTAGACGTCGAAATAAAATAGGAGGTGGTGGTGGAATTGATTTATCTTACTGAGAAAATTAATAACTGGCTAGCCCTTGTGAAAAGAGCAATTCATCTTTGGGTTCCACAAAACACGGGAACTTCTTTCCCAGATAAGCCACTCATGCTTTCTCAAGAAAGAATCTGTTCCACAGAATTGAATTAACTTGTTAAAAACATCGCTGAACTGACGTAACCACTTCAAAGTCTGTCCTGCATAGACCAAATTTTAAAGAGCACAGTGCTAAGTCATTGACTATCAACGGTACGTAGGCACAGTGCTTTCCTGATCGTGTGTGTAGGTCCTGTATTAGGATACATGACGTCATAAGGAAGCAGCAGGTGGCAAATCCTACTTCTCTGTCTTCCCGCTGGTGGACTCTGCCGCTGCCATGAATACAACATGAAGAAAGCGTCACGTAGCAACGGACCAAGCGACATAACCTGAGATATGGGCCCAGGTAGATCTACAATTAAATTTTTCAGGTTTTCACGGCGTTGTTGTTGAAATCTTGGCGCAGATATTTAGTGTCACCCTACGAATCGTAGCAACGTACTGTCTCCCCATCCAGTGGCAATTTGGTTCAGGCGGATACTGCATCCACCTGCAGTACGGTATTACGATCGCCAAAATCAACAAACCAAATGCATGATACATGATGCAAAACCTCAAAAGGAGATAAGCCTACATTTACCAAGTTAGATACCCTTTGTATCTAATCAAATAGCACGTAGTAATCCAGCGTTAAAATAACACTGGGCACTACTGCAGAAAAAACTATGGTAGACCTTTCAAACAAAGGGCTGTATCTATCTTGATGTGCAGAAATGAGATAGACTACCGGAAACGGATATTAAATTATTAATATTCTTCCACAGTTTCATGACATTTTCAGCTGCTCGCTTAATGGAAATTGCGACTTAGAGAGTGTTTAATAAGTAATGAATTGGAAATTGTATGGCAGAAAAGAAGCAGAGCTAGTTTTAGGCAATACCCAGCCTTCACCTCGAAGTATTTACAAACGCTACAAAACCCTATGAGACTAGTCAACGTATGGGTCGTGTTTTGAAGCCGGGACTCCTTGTATACGAACCATTACCGCCATAGACATGGATGGCGACTTTCACTGATGCCATATTGTTGAATATACTGCAACACTCTTCTCTAATATAGAGCAGCTTTAACTCACTCTAAATAACGAAAATGTTCTTAAGTGTTCGAGTTGTGTGCCAACAGGTCTCGAAAATTTCCCATTATACAAAAAAGTCTAAATAAGCGGTAATCAAATAGATTAAACTAAATATAAAGAACTGAAAATAATAAAATAAATTTACAGACATACGGCCTCTAAGATTTACTAAATACAACGAACGGCAACCTGTCGAGATATTTCGGCAGGTAAACTCAATCAGCAGTTGGCTGAAAAATGAGATGAGAATCTAGACGGTCTTCCCTATTCTCCACAGCGTCCAGATCTACTCTGGGGCCCACGCAGTCCCCAATCAAACTGTACTGGAAACTATTTCAGGGGTAAAGGGGTTGGGTCGCGATGCTCACAGCTAACGACGATCGAATACCTAGGTTATGAATACATGGCGCTACACTTCCAGTCCCCAATATGGCTGAAGAGCTTCGTGATTAAGAACGAAAATATTACGAGTATATTTACCACAATAAGAACTTATGTGACTCAGTAATTAATTAACAAATAACAATAATAATAATTAATAAATCCTTTGTCATTAATGTGTTGGAACAACAGTAACGAGAGCAATAAAAGAGAGAGCACAGGAACATCAAACACATGCAAAATATCACATTACGTAATAAATTGCACAACAACATGCCTAATATTAGTGTATTAAATTAACACAGGATAACATAATATTAATTTGTTCATGATTATATCGATATTTCTACAGACAGCATTAATAATTACACAAAACAAAAAGAAGACGGAATTTGTTTAAAAATATAGAACAAGAAATTAATGTCCAGTACCAGTAATAATATAGGCAATTAGTATAAATATTAGAACACTGCAAAACACAAATATTCGGAGGTTTAATTACGCTCTTAAACAAATTGTAATTTAACGTCACATATATCAAAATTCCTGCAGTCAGAATCAGTCGCAGAAACACACCTGGCTGAATGACTGACTTTACACAATGAATACTTGCCAACAGCGATCAGTTGCCGATTAAATCTAGTGGTTGTTTGTAAAATAACAGCACGTATCGACGAGGAAGGAGCAACTGAATTTATTTTGGAAGCCAGTAATAACAAACACAGCATCAAGCTACAGTTTTCAAGATTGAAGTCGTGACCGACACTTTTCCATATTTAGTAAACTGTTAAAATAATTTAAAATTATAACAGTTGCTCCAATATATGCACAGTGCAAAGTTTCATTTTGCACTGTGCACGATCCACACGCATAAGAAGACGGAACAAATATGCAGCCACAATACCTATAACTTCATATAACGATATATTAACTGAAGTCAAAGTTGTAACTTTGGCGAAGCACAGGCTGAGAGCTCCCTGATGATGGTTTATGTAAACCGAAACATGTTGGAGCAACTATTATAATTTAAAATGATTTTAACAGTTTAACGATTTTATAATAATTTGTGTGTATTATTTGGACAATAAAAAACTAATATAAACATGCACGGTACAACTACGAAGATTCTCCTTATTTGTTATCACATGCACACATAGAAAATTTTCTGTAACGACATAATGCTACAAATGTATTTCGGACTCTTTATGGTTTAAACGAATTCGTCAATATGTGGGAGCTGTAGGTGACACGCTGTAAGAGGACAAAGCATAACACAATAGGACTGTTAAGAGCCTTAAAAGAGGACCATATAATTAATCATTCATAAAATGATTAATGCTTGCGAAAACATTTTGGCCTACACAGCTGTGAAAGAGAACTTTACAATCTAACAATATGTCAAGCTCTTGAACTCACAACGAAAAAGCAACTTGTAACTGGAGTCGATATTCTTATACGTACGTTAAATTGATATACAAATAGATTTACGAACAGCGAATACCATCTTATAATCCTAGTAACTGCCGGTCCCAGTAGCCGCGCGGTCTAAGGCGTAGGTCTGCGGCCGCTCGCCTGCTGAGATTGTGGGTTCGAATCCTGCCGAGGCATGGATGTCTGTCTGTCTGTTGTGAGTGTTGTGTGCTGTCAGGTAGAGGTCTCTGCGACGAGCCGATCACTCGTCCAGAGGAGTCCTACCGATTGTGTTGCGTCGTTGTGCGTGATCTAGAAACCTCAAGAATGAGGAGGCCATAGCCCGCGTTGGGCCGCAGCGCCACAGGAAAAAAATCTTAGTAATTAAGCAATATAATGCGCAGAATCCTGTTTTATAATAAATTTATTATATGCCTCAACATGTTTCGAGCACTAATGCGCTCATCATCAGGGGGTCAAAACTGTATTATACAGCACCTGGTATCATCACACCTGTAGGTTGCCGTCCCGTGCACAGGTTGAGAGAGGACATCAAAGTTAGTGAATACCATATTGTTATGTAAGCACAACTTATACGTTGCGTCAGAATCAGAGTGAAACGTTCTACAGCCTAAAGCATTCTTAATACTGACAACCACGATGCAACAGGAACTGCAGACAGACCCATAAATTTCATTACCGAAGATATTAAATATTAACAATCTTGACGATTCCTGTGAAACATCAGGCTGGGCACCATAAGAATAAGAAGTGGTATCAGAAATACGAACGGCGACTGGTGTAACGTTTTGCAACATGCTATTCTTAATGTCGTACGTACCGTTCATCACGTTCATATCAACATTTATTAGCCAAAACCTATGTCCAAGTGTTGGTTACTAAAGGGTAACATGCTAGTGTCTTTACACGGTTCGATAATGACAAGTGCGATGTGGCGGTTGCACTTATGTTCACAAGGTTCGCCGAAAAGGATCTCGGCTGGCAAACTGGTGACACTGTCCGAGATCCTCCAACTTCACCTCTGCCCTTGCAAACAAACTGGTCGATTAAACCACGACCGCTTACTTCCAAACCACCAAAATATTATCACTTCCTGTCATCACACTTTCTAAGTTACTTATTTTGTGAAACACTGAAGGATAAATGAAGTAAAATAAGACCTACAGCGAGAGGTGGTTAAACCCTCCAAACTGACGCCAGAACAGACTTTGAGAGCCTGTCGCACACATCTACAGGCGTCCTCCATATTCGGAAACAATATACCCACTTCGTTAATCATGAGGTTCGTCATCCCCGTTGTGTTCTATGTAGAGTGTGTACACTCGTCTAACACAACTATATTTATTGGTAGAATGTAAAGTGTTTTCTGCATAAGATGGCCATTATAAAGCGCCGAAACATGTAGTTGTACCTTATGTAGAAAATACTTTATATTCTACCAATAAATATATTTCTATTAGACGAGTACACACCTTCTACATTAGATAATCCACCTCGTTAATTACATGGCCAATTATTACTCACCCAACATATAAAACTAATGAGAATTATATCGTTGTAGGGGCCACTTCCTTTTTCCCAGCGCATCCTAACTATTCCTGAATCTTGCTTTGGTGATCGTGAACTTGTCGGTGTGCAGCGCTGAGCATTCCACTGATCACATCCGCAAGCACGACAGCTGTCGGATACGACAGTTTGAATTGCCTTACGCTCGCGGACGCAATCAGTGGGATGCTCTGTAAAAATACCAAATTGTTCGAGATATTTGCTACTAAGGGTGCGCTAAGTCAGAGACGGCTCAAATATTGAGATCGTGGGAAGAATGCTAACCCGACCCACGGATGTATATCGGCCCCCCTCCTGTTACTGAGGCTCAGGATGGTGCGATCCGCCAAGCAAAGAGATAACTAAATGTCTAAATGATTCGAAGCTTCAATTCTAAAATCTGTAAAGGACACAGGGCTTAATCCACAAAGCAATAGCATGAGGAAGAATAAAATGAAATTTTGATGACTTTCAGGTGAAAACAATTATATAAATTGTAATATAATGTGATTTTATTATTCATGTACACAGTTTTGTGCTTGTAAGCTTTACAACCGGCAGCTGTTATTGTACGAACCTCCCTACTTATATTAATTAATATTTCTGCTTCAGTAACTAAGTGAAGTTCACTGTATAGTAATGTTTTAGACAAACCTCCACATCCGTATCAGAGAAATAATATTTTTTCACTTAAGGTATTTTTAACCATTATCTAAATAACGACTCCAGTTTCTTAACGCAGGATTCAAATAACACTCTAAAGCCGAAATTATACAAAAATATGTCTGTGAAATAGATAACAGATCGTAGATTTTAATATGCCCAAGTTACATCATTTCAACAATTTTCTATTCACAGTGGTCAAATTAATTCCGTCAAGCGAGCTTTAGGTGGAATATTCTTAAACCTCATGGAGTCAGAGCTTCGCCGTGTTCAAGCGGCAACCGCAACTGCACAAGCATTGAATAGGCAGGTATAAGCTGCGGGCGTTGAGCGCTCTAAATACGGCATCGTACCAGGAAATTCTTTTTCCGACAGGACACAGCCGTTAGCTAATTTTATCGAATAAATATTGTCAGAGCGTGAAGGTACGTCAAATCGGATTACTCTTCGCAAGAAGCCATGTATAAGTAAACAGCTTGACCATTAAACAGGCCTACTCTACTTTTAATCCTCCAGTAGCACGTTCAGAGTCGGAAAAAGTAAGTTTTACAAAGCCTTTTTCCATAGTTCAGAATCACGGAAATCAAATGAATCGATTACACTCTGCGCGTAAATATGCGACTGGTATCGTATGTCTAAAATTTACGCCATTCCTCTCTAATTTAAAAGTCAAAATATTGATTTCATTGCGCTACCAAATACCTCACAGTCACATAACTGTAAAATTAATGTCAAGATATGAAGCAGCGAAAATATTCGACTCAGCTTCTACCCTTTGGCCATTGTTTACGTGTATTGTCCCAAAAAATCGTCTTTCGGAAACCGATCCATTTTTCGAAAAGGTATGTTACTCCCCGTGCCTTTTGGATCACTGGATGAGGGACAAAGGCCAGAAGCCAAGTAATCCCGAATGTGCATTAATGTAAGCCTGTGAGCATATCTACTTATTTACGTTGATAAATGTTTGGGATCCATAAGACACACACAGTCCTCGTTTTACATACGAAAATATAGGTATGAGACAATTGTAAATCAATCAGTATTCAACTTCATGCCTACCCAAGATAATTACTAATGTAACTCTTATAAAGTTTGATGATACATAATTATATTAGTCAGTTCTATTAATTCGAAAATATTTAACAAGCTTCCAAAACACTCTTTTGCTCGGAAAATTACCATGCTAGCGATCTCGCTCATTCAGGTTCCTAGTGTACAAGAACAGCCTACCCAGCATGCAACCGTGTGTACAAGTGTACAAACACAACTGTACTTAACAACAAAATTAAATATATGCTAAGCGTGTGATATCTAAAGATGAGTGACACAAGTCAGGCAATTGCACAGCGAAATGTTGGTCACAGACTACCATACCAAGAACAACACAGACCAAGCGAAATAAACGAACAAAAAGGAAAATCTTGCTGTAGCTCAACGCTGTGCTGAAGGCAGGTTTGTGATTCTCACCAACAGAAAATAAGTTATAAATGAGAACTGTGTAAAAGTGAATGAAGAATTTCAAGGCATTCCCGCATTATTATTATTATTATTATTATTCTCTCGTAACAAGTCCGTAACTCTCAACGAAGGTTAAGAAATTGTCCCAAGTTGCTTGCAATCTCAGTTAAGCATCACACCATTAGACTGCTGACACAAAAGAACGACTCTCGTACAGTCGTGTCAGAACCCGTCCGGCCAACAGAAGTTAGAATTATTGTTTTCGCGTAACATTCTGTAACTCTGTCACAGTATATGAATTTAGTCGCGTGACACTGGGGTCTGCTTTGTCCCATCGCAGTCAAATTAGAAAAATAAACAACACCACTTCCACAATTAGTTCACGTACCTGCTTGTGTACTTCACGACTGTGTTGACATTATTCACGAACATGTCATATTCTCTGTTCTTAAGAATATTAAATTTTATGGACGGCTTCACCGATCTAATTAATTTAGACTGTGAAATGTACTTCCATTAGTTAAATTATGGGCTATAACTGCTACATACGAGCAGTATTGATGGGACGTCAATCACTAATTAGTAATTACTGGTTCGTGTCATCGTCTGTTACGGGACGGGCGCTGTACTATACCCTCCAAGCACTAACCCAGAACAATACCATTTCAGGAAGTTACGCAAGTTGCTTACGATCACCGAGGTTCACCCTGCGATCTCTCAAGACTTCTCGGTACAGGAGAAACTAAACATTTTCAACTTCAAAGTTGCAATCCCCAAATTTTAGAGCAATATATAAGACATTCGATATATACGTGGCGCTGCGGCCCAACGCGGGCCAGGCCCTCCTCATTCAGAGGTTTCTAGATCACACACAACGACGCACCACAGTCGGTAGGACACCTCTGGACGAGTGATCAGCTCGTCGCAGAGAACTCTACCTGACAACACACAACACTCACAAAGAACAAACATTCATGCCCCGGTGGGATTCGAACCCACGATCTCAGCAGACGAGCGGCCGCAGACCTACGTCTTAGACCGCGCGGCTACTGGGACTGGCATGTGTGTGTGTGTGTATGTGTATATATATATAGGTGTGTGTGTGTATGTGTGTATGTATATGGGTGTGTATGTGTGTGCATGTGCATGTGTATGTGTGTGTATGTATGTGTATGTGTGTATGTATGTGTGTGTATGTGAATGTGTGTAAGTGTGTGTGTGTGTATGTGTATTTGTATGTGTGTGTGTATGTGTATGTGTGTGTGTATGGGTGTGTATGTTTATGGGTGTGCGTGTGCGTGTGTGTGTGTGTGTGTGTGTGAATTCGAAATTACTCCAATTTATGGGATAGAGCTTACTTCGGAACGTCTGCAAGTTACTTCGCAGTGCATTACTGCAATCACATCCAGCGTGCCGGCGGCATTTATATGAACACCTCAGTCAACGTTTCTTCGTAATTATCTAAGTCAAGTGCACCTGTGTTCGGTGCTGAAAATATTTTACGGTTTTTGAACCGTGCATTTTGAGAGACATTAGTAATAAGAACCAACAAAATGCAACCTTTTATAATTATTGGTTTAATTTCATTATATTTTCTTCCACATATTTCGAACAACCGAGTGTTCATCCTCAGGAAGAACTGCACATGCAGTTTTATGGTATTTCTTTCATGCAGCCAGTTAAGCAGTCTGGTCGCTATCCTATTGGTTCTCATTACATATGAGCCGAAATATTATTTCCTTTGCTATAAAAAAGTGACTTTCCATTTTAGTTGTCAAGATTTTTGGCGTGAGAAAACCACCCTTACCGAACTGTCGTGACTTGGGTTTACAAATAATAGGTTTACTTCTCTGACTTGTGTTGGGAAATATTCGAGTAGACGAATGGTAGAAGCACAGCGGCGCTTATGACGAAAACATTCTATTAGCAAGGTTTATATTTCAATGAAAAAGAAGAGATTATATCATTGCGCTGTGAAATAAAGGAAACAGGTACATCCAGGAAGGATGAGTTCAAGTGTCTCGGTGAAAATGAAGCGCGCAATTTGCTTAGTACAGCCTTTACTGTTAACTATGTCTCCCTGACCAAAAAATCCGAGGGGGTTACTGTTATGCGGTTGAGTTTTCTACAAATTCCTTTGTCGTATTAGAACCGCAGTAAAGAGAAAGCTTTTAAGGAAATCAAACGTGCCGAATGGGCCATATTTCTTAAAAATTTAGGCCTTAATGAAGGATCTGCTTTCTCCCAGCAACAATAAATTAAGGGGGTACAATTCATTGCATATTTGATTCGTTCCTGAGCTGTTTAACACTAAAATCAATTGTTCTACCAGTTGTTATGTACAATTCTGAAATCCAATTCCCTGTGGTTTGTTTTACCCCATTCTCAGTACCACAGATTATAATAGTGTCCGTACTAGCATCACTAACGAACGATGCACTATAAAGGATGTTAGCAGCCGTTACCTAAATGAAGTACTTAATACTACGGAAGAAAATCACGACGGAACTTATTCATGACAGCTGGTGTGTCGGCCGGGATTCTAAATGGCCCACAGTGGCAGTGTTGCGCTCTGAGGTATTTTTAGCACAACTTTCTGAATCGTATTAACTTCCAAGAACCGAAAAATGCCCCTATAAGAATAGCACGAAACTCGGGATATTGCTCTGTATATATGAATATTTAATTCAGGTTGCATAGAGCGACAATACGCACAATATGGCTCATTCTTCCTCATCATGGAACACGGCATGAGCATTTCGTAGGAGCAACTGAAAGGGAAGAACGAATGTTCTTCTCAGGAAATCACGAGGCACAATCTTAATTATGTCCGCGGGTGACAGTGAGTCCCTTGTGACCCTGGTAGTCCACGTTTACTCAAAATTAAGGCTTCAGATTAATAAAGTTAGGATTAAAGCCTGTAAGCCATGGCTTCGTAACTACTTGCCAGTGATTGCTGCTGTGTTCCCAGCGAACACTGGATATGTAGCTTTAATACACTGCCGAAGTTGCTGTGTAATGCTTTTTATATGCACAGTGCGGGAAGAAAAGTCACAGAACGGAGCTATGTTACATATGTCCTTGTACTATACGTCGTCGGCTACTTAACACATTTCCACAAAATTTGGTGTTTTGAATCTATAAAAATAGGCATGCCGGCTTCCGATATTTGACTTCAAATACATAGAAGTCCACATATTACATATAAGAAAATACATTCTACAACAGTAATTTCTTCTTGCAATATGCGTTAAAAATAAGGAAACCTACAAATCTCTCTACAAAATAATCATGAACTAGTATTATACACTATAATTGAACATCTTAATCAATATAACCTATAACTGTCACAGCTGTAACTCCATACAGTTGCAATACCCACCACCACCACCCAGGATTTAGTTCTATAACGTAACCTTACGTATTACTACATTTTAAGTAAAAAAAATTCAAATGTAATTTCTTTTTTTACCACGTAATTTATTTTTTGGCGTTTTGCTGACCGTGCATCTCAGTATATTTATCTCAGTAATTAACCAACTTGATGCACAAACTTTTGTTTTACAATAAGTTTATTTCATGCCTCTACATGTTTCGAGCACATGTGCTCATCATCAGGAGGTCAAAGTTGCATTACACAGCCTCTGGTATCATCACACCTACAGGTGACCGTCTCGTGCACAGGTTGAGAGAGGACCAGTAGAGGCATGAAATAAACTTATTGTAAAACAAAATTTTGTGCATCAAGTTGGCCAATTACTGGGATAAAAATACATACTTTATGTCTCTAATTTCCTCCCACGCAATCCGTACACAGTTGTATTAAATTCAGATGGCCAAGTTGGCCCACGAGTGTTTTAAAACAGACTAAATCTCCGAAAAAATAAAATAAAAATGTGACTGACGGTTTATTTCTTTGCACCTTTACATATCACCACAGCGGCATGTTTAGCATAAAGGTAACATTTTCGCCGTCTGAGAGAAAATCACAAGCCTCCTGGCGGATCTTGTGTCATAACTATCATACTACACTGCATCACATCCCAGAAGACACAGAACTTCCATAATCAGCGCAAACCAGGTGATTCTCCAGCGGACCAAAGAGATGGAAGTCACTGGTCTCCATACTGCCAAACGGACTCGTAAGTGGGTATGGTGCTACGCAGTTGAGGTAATGAACAGTACAGTCGTGATCTCGCGTCCAGGAAATGTCCATCTATCTGGGTAATTAAGAAGCACATGACTGGTAATCGAGTTGCAGCAGACGCCGACATGAAACAAGCTGTTACTTCCTACACAAAGACACTTGAAACCGACTTCTTCCACGCCGAAATTCAAGCCTCTCTGATACAGTGAGACGAAGTCAATGGTGACTACGTAAAGATGCGATAAATGCCATCTGCTACCCATGCGTCATGAACACCCCGCAACTGGGAAAAAGTTCTAGGCATCATACTGATGGTAAAATATAATATCTGAAAAGTCTCTGCATATTTAAATCCTACAGACTGCGTGTCTCGAAATTTCCGATAGTTTACTGATAAAAAAAAACCCAGTCTTTCTCTATTTCATGTTTGTTTTCTGTCTATTGGGATTCAACATCATAGTAATTACATTTAAAAACTGCGCATTGGACCACCCAATTATGCAGATATAAAGAAAAAGTGGAAGCACATTGGAAGATATAAATGTTTCATGAAAAAGGAAACATTCAGAAAGGACGCAGAAAAATAATTTGTATGCCATCGCTGTACTGTACACCCGTCGACAAAAGAGGCAAACAGCCACCTTCAAAGAGACTGTATGACAAATACTTTGATCACAGTTCCTGTAAAAGGCTTTAGAAATCCAAAACTCCGAGTAGTTCACAACGAGAAATAAGAATTTTCCAAACTACTGTTCTGTGATAATCAGCTTACAATTAATACCGTAACTTCACGAGTAATTGTATTTGTCGTACTTCCAAACAGAAGTTTATTACTTCACATTTTATCCTCGATAGACAACGTAAATTATTAGATGGAACATCGCTGTTTATAAACTAAAATAAACATAGCCAAATGCTTAATTTGCCTTACACTTTCATGTACAACTATGCGTCATTTCTGTGCCACGTGAGGCAGGTGTTTAGATCAGAAGAGCATGCACAGCATGTTTGGTAATGAGCTGAATAATCACAGTCACAGTTTCGCAGGTCCTTCATATTCAGCACAAATTGCTTCTGGGGCTACATACAGACGCATACGCATTATTCCGCAGAACATGTGCACGTTGAATCTGCATCGGTAAATACAGGGAGATGGCGGTTATTCAAGGCTAGTACTCTGCAGTGTACGGCACAGTATTGTGCAGTGTACAGCACAGTACTCTGGAAAGACATAACCATAAAATTAATGGCAATAAGACATAAAGGGCACATATTACAATGCCTATATTCGATATTAACGAAACAGAGGTTAAAATTGCCAAGCCGAGTGGCCGCGCGGTTTTTAAGGAGTGGGTTTGTGGCCGTTAGCTTGGTGGGAATGTGAGTTCGAATCCCGCCCGGGCATATATTGTCAGGTAGAGGTTTCAGAGTCCGCCTGATCACTCGTTCTTCCGCAACCTCAATAAGTACATTAAAACACTCCTAAACAAACTCTTGAAAGTATTATTCATCTCCACAAACACACGCAAATCAGCGCAAGAATTTGTGTTCTTAAAGAAACACCTTCGAACTTCGCCTTACTCCCTCATTGACTAAGTTAAAATGCCTCCCCGCACAACGCAAAGCAAGCACCGAAAAAGAACACAAGTATGGCTCTACTTATTCTCAACCAATGAGCCAGATGATAGTGGCGGCTGACGTCACGTACCTGTCTCCTTCTGACTAAATTTCGGTTTTCGCGAATTTACACAAATGACGGCTCTAAATTCGCAGGATCAAAATTTAACTTAAGCTACTTTGTTAAAGTAGTATAAGATCAGGCTGTGGAAGGGGGAATGAAATGCTATTAACAAGCATAAATGAGAATGGGAAAGGAACAGGTAAGAAGGTAAAGGTAAGAAAGGGACCGAAAAAGGACAAATACGTGTCTGCTGAAATCCTTCCCCATTCGGTTTCAACGGTTTTGCCTCACAAAATCACCGAATCGTAATGCTTTTCGCCAACTTGGACAATTTCTTCTTACGAAGAATAGGAGGAAAGTCGAAAATAAGGCAGCGCTAACAGAATAGGCCTGCAAGATAATTCTTTGAACGAGAAGCAAGAAGACACGTCCAGGAAAAAGGTGCAGTAAAGACAGCGCCGAAGAGCGCCGTGTTTTAAGGAACGTGTCAAAGAGTTCACAGTTCAGCTCACCCTAATTTCAAAGTCTATTAAAATTTTCAAAACAGAATGTTGGATTCGTCCAACCGAAAAGTCCAAATGTCCAGGATTAACTAAACGTATATATCACAATTAAACCGAAACAGGTAAAGCTTGAGACGTTTTGGGATGTTTTTAATTTATGGTGATAACACTCCACTGCCGAAAACCGGCGCTTAAAATGTTTTAAAATTTGGTTTCTAGGAAATTTTCATCTTCACTTACATACGTGTAAATTATTGTCTCTCCTGAGACTGAAGTCGGTGTTTTGCTACACTACACATTCTCTCGCGCTTTCACAAAGTATTGCTTAATTAAGTCCAGGTACAATCTACCTTCACCTTCAGTAAGTGTCTTTACATAGGTCTTCCCTTTGTGATACACAAATATTTTGCTGTATAACAGATATTATACTGCTGAAATATGTTGCAATACAGTACCTAATATACAAAAAAATAATATGAACACTACAGAGATTGACAGCCCTTACTTGTCCATTTTATTTAACTAAATGTTATAAAAGTCAAAGTGACTCAGAACGTCAAGGTCTATTCAGCAAATTGGGTCTAATTTAAATATCATTACAAGCATTTAATTTATCGTCTTACATATGATCTTTAAGTTACAATTTTTGGCTTCAAAAAATCCCTCTCTGTAGAAGAGTTCTTCTTTAGAAGGTGACAATCGGTCGGCTAGTTAGGTACTTTGAGGAACCTGCATTTCAGTACGGTCTCGCAGGAGTCCACAAGATGGATTTATTTCACTCCACACCATATTATGTGGTTAATATTCAGTTTAATACTATCCTCTCATTCAAGTATGTCTTTTCACCTTCTAGCTTACTTTGCTTGTGATAAAATGAAAGATATACTTAGTATGCCATAGTACAGCACGTTTGTATCCCCCATAATATTTTTCCCAGTGGACGCGTTTTCACAAAGTTTGGTATGGTTATCGCACCTCTCAAGACTACTACACCTGAGTAATTTCTGCTTATTTCCTGTCACCAATAGGCCACCTACAAATGTGATGGGTAGACAAAACTGAGGTGGTAGCACTAACTAAACTAAACTAAACTCCGTGGCCTTAGTCCGCACGCGAAATATACCGACAGAGCGGCCGCCGCCAGTCGGCGAAGTTAGTGCCAACTTTTGCGGATAGAGGGGTGTCACGTGGTCAGCGCAACGGGTCCCCACAGCCGTTAATCTCTGTTTTCTAGACCTGGA
>Ga0123354_10001737_pt1 | contig 27352 bp, 17 predicted proteins | sample TergutLab28metaG_2_FD_97872 | JGI IMG/M metagenome (GOLD analysis project Ga0123354, IMG submission 97872) | Labiotermes labralis P4 segment gut microbial communities from Petit-Saut dam, French Guiana - Lab288 P4 | ecosystem: Host-associated > Arthropoda: Insects > Digestive system > Gut ... | reverse complement strand
TGTGTTGTATCCATGCAAGCGACTGAACAGCTGCACAGACAGAACACAGTGTGTTGTATCCATGCGAGCGACTGAACAGCTGCACAGACAGAACACAGTGTGTTGTATCCATGCAAGCGACTGAACAGCTGCACAGACAGAACACAGTGCCTTACATGAGGATACGTGTGCAGGGACCCTCACTGTTGCGCCAAGTTACAAGTTGCAACATAACTACATTCTCGATGCGAAATTAACTTGCATGCGACAGAGCGATCGTGTTTCTATCTGCTCGCACGCACTGGACAGTCCGTAAGGGGTAGTTCGACAGAAAACCGATCACAGACGCATATAACATGTACAACTTACTGCACGTCAGAGTAGGCGCCATTAATGGTCACCTCTCAGGCCTGTCTGATTTCGAAGGAGCTGTAATACCGGAAAACTGTGTTCTAAATTTACGATACTTTTCATACGGTTTTTTCCTTGTACAGGTTTCCACGATGAAAATCATCTGTATTAAACCGTGGTGCATAATCGTGAACAGAACGTTACAGTGTGCTTCACATAGCAGATTGAACTGGACTAAGTGACTCAGGTGATTACTGTAACCATACGCGCAACCACAATACTGGCGGTGTAAGTCGTACAGCGGCCGTTTTAAGTATGTATGAGAGCTGAAACATGTTATTTCCAACACCTACTCTTGACAGGACGTAGATCATGAATTTCATATGTTATAATACGAAGTGTATCCCTTAGGCTTGCCGTGCGTCTGGGTGCGGTTTTTCAGCCGACCTCCCTTTCGCTTCCTGTCTACTGCAGTGTACACGTTCTGTCAGGATAGTTGCAACCAACGAACTAACCACATCCAGCAAGGTTCTTCAAAAGCTCATTGTTCCCTAGTCAAAAATTTCCCAGTATTTTTATGGAATTCGAAGGTTGGTTACCATCTTCACAACAGCCCGTAATTCGTCCCTATCCAAACCTGCAGGTATTCAGTCCATGTCATACCATCCTCTTTTTATGATCCACTTTAATACTGTCCTTCCATCTAAGCCTAGGTCTTACGAGTGATTTTCTTTCACCTTTCCCCATAAAAATCCTGTGTACATGCATATCTTGTCCCCCATACGTGCCACATGGACCGTCTATCTCGCTCTTCTTGATTTGATCACTCGAGGAATGAAAACTTGGGGCTCGTCATTATTCCATTTTCTCCGGCCTCTTATTACTCTCCACCTCTTACACTTCACCAGTTTCTCTGTCGATCTTCAAATACAATCACCTACGTCCACGGCTGTCCTCCACCACTATCCTCAAAATTCCTACCCTATCATTAGCAATACACACAAGCAGTGGTGTAGTCAGCGTAATACCCAGGCTACGGGCGGGGAGACCTTTGAATCGTGGTTCGATTCCCCGCAGGTGCAACAAAATCTGTCAAGACCGGCACTAGGGTTCATCGATCCACCTATTCAATGGGTACTGGTTCTTTCTCCAGTCGCAAAGCGGCCGGCACGTGCAGACGACTTATCGCCATCTAGTAACGGGATTAGGAATGAGTGGTGTTTTATCTTCACTCCCCATTATGTTTTCCTTTGGTGCATAGTGAAAAATTTTATCCGATACCCTGAAATAGAAATATTCATAGATATTTTCTTAAACACTCGTACAATTATAAAACTGTCCCTAACAATTGGATGTACTTCCGGTATACCTCGCCACCCTACGCAGTGGAGCACAAAGACGCTCTATTCCTGGCGCCCCTTTTGTACCGATGGAATAACACCACACACCACAAACTTTCCTTTTGCGATTGTGCACACACCCTCTCTGCCACCATCAGCAACTTTTGAGTCCTGCAGCTTTCTGCTGTAGTTGTCAGCGCGCACTTAGCTGTTTTGCCTTTCCGTTTACATTCGCGGTATTCTTAAAGAAAAAGGAAACCCACGTGAATGTGCTGGTTGGTTCTTATGGCCCTCGAGAGAATCTGTTGTCCCTAAACAGCATTAACGGACTGGTCTTTGTAACGGGTACGCAGTGTTTTTTGTGACTAAGTAATTTAACTTTTAAATTTAGAATGACTTAAGTTTCAAGGTGGTAATGTCAAGGTCTTCATTATTTTCTTGGATACACTAATCTTCAATAACACACGTTCTGTTCACGTGGATTAATGTTTATTCTCCTAATTAAAGCAACGAACCACTGGAGTCAGACATGTAGAACCCGGCACGGATCATAAACATGCATACCGGTAAGCATTAATTATCTAACACTGTTGGTAAATCCGTAAATTTAAGCGCGGTGACGATGCAGATCGTTGAGTCCGACAAATTTAAGGTACTTCAGTAGTAAGATTTGCGCCAAATAAAACTAACACTATCACTTATGAAGAACGACAGGGCTTGTCAATAGAAAAAGTAGCCTTGGAGTTTTGCTCGGCAGTTCTCGGTTCTGTTACGTGAGACAGACAGACTCGATAAGATGCTTACTGCAGATCGCAAGACCTCTCGTCCACTAATCAAGTTAACTGAGTCTTGTTACAGAACTCCAGTGAAAGTATAGTTTATTCAAACAGACATGTAGAGTACACCCCGTTCAAAATGAAACCGTCCAATTCCTCTGTTAAAGTCTAGCACAGTGACGTCTTACCTTCACAAAGCTGACCGCCCAGCACTTGTCCAGATTCGTCTCGTCACATGCAGTCACTGCAACTGCAAGCATCTGAGTACTCAGCCTCGGCCCGGCAGGGTGTGGCTTGAGAAGAGGGCTCCGCGTCGCGGGTGCAGTTTGTCCGGAATACGCTGCATCCTGCTGTACGTCACACTGAGCCAACTGTGTAATCGGCTAGGTGCTTAACCTTATAGATAGACAGTTGTGCACTGCATGTTAGTCCGTCTGTCTGTGATAAAATGAAAGGATTTAATTACATTTAATATAATAACAATCAACATTCTTGTCAAGTGGGAATAGCCACCTTAACAATCAGGAGGTCCTGGATTCAAGTATCAGTCTGACGACCGGCTCTTCGGATTGAGGATTTTAGTTATCCGTCTCCAGGCCTCGTATGGGTGGAGACAGGAGAGATGCATGCACGCTTTTGGTGGGGAGGCCTAGGGGAAAGAGATCACTTGGAAGACCTAAGCGTAAATAGGATAATATTAAAATGTTCAAGAAGTGGAATTAATAGGCATTGACTGAATTGAAACGACTCGGGATAAGGACCGATGGCGGGCGCTAGAGAGAGGTAAAGAACCTCTGGGTTCCGCACAATGCTGGTAATTTCTTGACTAGCTGAGGACCTGTTAGCTTCCCAAGAACGACTCTGTTCCATGAAATTAGTTAGTTAGCCAGTCATTCACCAGTCTCAGGCAAACGTCGAGGTAACGCCAACAGTTAGGGGATACCCTTTCCATTTAACCTTTACTCTACGATTCGGCGCCACATAATCGGAACTATTCGCAGTGTCGTTTGATAATTCATCAATAAATACCCTCTTGGTTTTATGTAGGGAGTATGCGGTGATGCAGTTGGTTAAGGCACTGCGCTACAAGCCGGAAGGTGGCGGGTTCGATTCCCGATGGGGTCATTGGGATTTTTTATTCACTAAATCCTTCCGGCCGCACTGTGGCCCTTGGGTCGACTAAGCCTCTAACAATTGAGTACCAGGGATATCTCCTGCGGGTTAAGGTGGCCGGTCCGTAGGGCTGATAACTTCATGTGGCGATCATCTGGAACTTCCGGGAGCTTCAACCTCGTGAAGCCCCAGTGGCCTGTCCAGGCCTGTACAGGGATAGCTTTGGTATTGTATTTTTGTACTGAAGGTTGTAACGTTAAAGCCCGCGTGTATAGGTTCCCCATAACTCCCATGCTTCCCATAAAGGCCTAATCAATTTGTCATTTCCATACAATTTGGTTATCGTATGTACATTGGCACATGGCACAAAACACACGCCCTGGTGTGACTGTGGCAAACAAACAAATTTTATATGGAACATTTTTGTGGTATGGTGCATATACAATAAATTATCTTCTTGACTTTATGCAGTGTATTTATCTGTCGTGGCAGAAGCGTTGACAGTAGATAACACATTCTCAGCCAGTTCCAAATACAGTTGAGTCGGTCAGGGGTACACAAATTCCGGGCACCAGGTCGCACGGGACACCAGATTTTGTACTGTGACGCCTAATATTTGTGTGTCCTCAGGATGTAACTTGCTTCGTGTCATCTTTCTCATTTCCATCCTTACGTGGAAAGTGTGGCCTAGCCCCTAGTTATATTCTGCACGAAATACCCAGACGGTGGACAAACACACACACCTAACAACACTAAATAAATATTTAAACTTCGATAGCGCTATTAAATCTGACATGCGATTTAGTGACATTCAAATTCCGGTCGTACCTGACTAAAAAGCACAACGACCAACAGTTTATCGCTGAAAAATAAATTCTGTTTGTTGTTAGAGTCGTGAAAACTGTAAATATATCCTTATATGGGTAGAACACAGAGCTTTTGGATGCAATAGCACATGGTGAACATAGTAACCACAGCGCTTCAAAAGATTTCATTATCAGTGGGCCCACATTTGCTGTAATGTGGCGTGAATTTCATCCTGTCATCATCTTCTGACCCCCTTACTTAAAACAGGAAGCTGTTTCTTAACGTCTGCTCTCCCATCGACTCCCCCGGAAGTTTCCTTCTTTTCTTTACGCACCAGATAACTGCCTTATCACATGTCTGAGCCTCAGCATCTCGGTACTGCTCCCACTTCACACACTCCGTCCTTTGCAAGCTTATTGCTTTCAGTTCCTTTATTTAAGTAATCAGTATAATTACATGGTGCGTCACTAGGCATATTTGTCCTTGGACCGCTTGAAAGGTCGGGTAGCTGCAGCACGATGACTTGTGATGGGCTCAAAGAGCCGTAACTCCGTCAACGACCGAATGGACGCGTCCATTGTATTTCGGTAGAAGATGGCCTTCAGTCAGCACTCGGGCAGCCAAGATATGCGCATCAGATTTCTCCGTCAGCGCTTCTCTTGCTGACGCTTGTTCTACCCTCACGTGAACGTTACTGGCTGCCCACTCCATACTGCTGCTTCGGCTGCAGTGCCCCTGCGTCGCGTTTCTGTATGCCGCCACATAGAAATAGTGTATGCCAGTCAGAATGGCGTAACGTTACAGAAGACTTGTCAAGGTACCGGAGTTGCTTGGGGAGTCGTTGGTACCGACGTTTCGGTGCAGTATACTTCCTTCGGAATTTTTTTCAGTAATTCAGCTGCCTTTGTACACCGTATTTCAGTTTTTTTTTTTTTTTTAGATTTACGTTTTTCGACGCCCATGCCTATGTGATATTCAGTTTCTAGCATAGGACCGTAGTTTAGGTCTGTTTCTCTTTGTATTAATACTGGGTTGTAATAATTAATTCATGATTTTCATTATTTGTCATGACCGTTATGTGTGTGTGAATTTGCAATTAAAAACTGGGATATAGACACTAGACGAAAGTAAATGTCTTGACAGCTAGTGACTCAGAGCAACTAAAGGCAGCTGGACAGTTCAGAAAAGTTGCTGTTCCTATATCACAATCACACGTATTCAAAAAAAAAAAGTTCATGGCCACTCATCATAACACGATACCTCAGCATGAATTTCCACTGCCATGTAAACCTCACATCATTTATTAATTCATGTGTCCTGAAAATGTGGAATATTATAAAAAGAGGTATACTGTGGCCGTCCTCATTACCACAGCTCTAAACTGTCTGAATATTTCAGTTGTTGGGCATAGCCACCTGTAAGGTAACACCCGTGTTATTTGTAAGAGTATTCGAGATAGGCAATGTACGTATAAACGGAACACTGAGACGCATTCGCGTAACCATCATTGCTGTGAAAATGCAATAAGTGTTACATATTCTGAGTGCGTGTAACCTTAATTGTCCAGAATGCAATGCGCTTGCGCTGTATTTTGCCGTCTGTGGCCAGTCTGGCTGTACCACATTTTTCCACATTATCTCATAAACGGCTTGATTTTTGGGAAAACGTTATCGAACATAAAACGTGTTTTTTTTTATTTTCTCATCAACTCTTGTCTAAAAAAATCTCATTCTGAGGAGAATTCAGCGACGTGTGATCATAAATTAACAAAGGTCTTTAAGCAAAGTGCCCGTTTTTTGTCAGATTTTAATGGAACTTGAATTTTTTTCGACCGACTTTCGAAAAATACCAAAATATATAAAATGTTGTGAAAATCCGTCCGGTGGGATCCAAGTTGTTCCATGCGGACGGACAGACATGACGAAGCTAATAGTCGTTTTTCGCAATTTTGCGAACGCGCCTAAGAACAGGATAGCTATTGCTGTGACCGTATTGTTTGAGAAAAGTTTTAGCCCTAAATGTTGCCAGTCAGTGTATACCCCCACTGATATTCTGTGGAGTTCCATTATCAGCAGCACGAGGACGTTCTTGTGTAACCAACATCTGAAGTAAATGTAGGCCTTTTCCAACAAACCATGTAAAGTCTATCTCTGTTTTCTTCTTTTCGCCTTTCCTATCTCTATCTTCTTTCTTCGTTTCTTTATTTAATAATTTCTACATTTGTTACCATTCTCTGTGATTCTTTATTTGAATTTTTATTTCTTTATTTCCTGAATTTGTTTCGATCTATTTTGTTCCCTCCCTCCCCTTTTTGTTTGTCTGTTTTTAGTCCTTGGTCTCCTTCTTGTATTCTTTATTTTGCATCATTTCCTCCTTTCTACTTACCAGCGTTTCGTTTCTTTGTACTAATTTCTGTAGCCTAAAAGTGCTTTACTGTTGTCGGATATATAAGAGGTATTTCATTGCTGTGAATGTCCCCACGATAGTAAGCGAATTTTACACACGGATTTTTATGATTTTAAATTGTCTGAACACAATTTATTATTCCTTTTTAGAATAATTTGAGCAAACCGCATATTAACTAATGACACACACAAACACACACACACACACGCGTGCGCGTGCGCGCGCGTGAGAGTCTGCAGCGCTTGCATTGCAATTAGTATTGAGTTTACTGTAATACGGTACGACATGCCATAGAATTTTAAGTTCATTTACTGTGATATGTATTCAGTGCACTGTGCGTCGGATAGACATCACAGAAACTTGCTGCATGAAATATCTTGTTTTGCAAGTTGCCGTCTGACGCAACCGGCTGCGTACCATCCATCCACCGGCCAAAGTGCTGCTCAGACCTTATTAATTTTTCATAACTTCCCGTCGCTACAGTCGCATCCTATTAACATTTACACAACACGCATACATTGTATGATAATTAAATCACTCTTTTTACTTGCTCTTCGCCGTTTTCCGTCCGGATTTGATGCTCACATAGCAAACTCGCCGATGGGTACCAGAAACCATTTCCTAAGGGTAAAGCGGCCGTTGAATTAACTTCGACAAATGCCCCCATCCACGGCCGGTGCTACAAATGTGTGGAGATGTGCGCCTAGTTCCAGTACCTTATACGTGATGTTTAATAAGTACAGGGAGAAAGTACATTTAATTTGTTACAGGTTCTAGCACTAGTAATTGCGGGTTGGAGCAGGTTCAAACTTTTCCGAATCGCACTTTAGACCAGGAAACGATTGACTTCGGGTTTAAGTGAAGATAAAAAAATCGAAGGGTTTTCATGTTGATTAAAAATTTTCTATCGCTTTTGTTACTGCAAATATAAAAATGCGTTACAAATTTTGAACGACAGCCTATTAGAAGTTACTTAGATACAAGTTAACAGGGCATACAGTCTTCGATCGAACGAACACTCCCATCGTGCATTCGGACCCCCTCGAGGTAATGGGTATATGTTACAGTTTTATTATGATGTTTGTTTTAAACCACGATGAACTTTTACGGGCCGGTCTATTTTCCTAAAAGTCTTACAAAACGTCTAAAACCCTCAAACCATCAAATTTGAGTTGGGATTGGAAAGGCTAAAGAAGGAGACCAGCTAGGAGCTGAAGTTTCCTAACTCCACGGAGCAAGGTCCTTCTCGAGAAATAAATATTCGATCAGATGGACCAGTGGTTCCCACAGAGCGCTCCGCGGATCTCATGAGATCCGCCACCAGTTCCCACGGGATCTGTGGAAAAATTTCTGAAATGACTACTTTGAAGCGTACTGCTTTTCTAATTGAAGGAATAATGTTTCTTTAAAAATAATCACGAGAAGTTCTTTAATCGGCGGTATGCTTATTTCGTAAGACCGTTAGAATATTTAAGAAACTTCCTGTACCCACGAAGCGAACGAGATTCTGTTTAAAATAAGTTCAAATCATGCAGTGCTTTGTTACGTACGCTATCGGTGTGTTTTCGTTGCTATCCAAGAGCAGTTCTGGGATACAAATTCTTAATTTTGGCTATTTATCTTCCGGACATTCTATATACATGTGAGCTTCCGTGGTTATTTTCCAAGTCAAGAGGGGTCCGCAAGCAAGACAAGTTTGGGTAACGCTGAGATGGACATACAATTCATCGCATTTTATGTCAGCCGAAGGTTTATTACGTTGTTCAAAATAGGTTGCCACTGGAATTCATCCTGATCATTAATGAGGTTTATATAGCATCTCCGACACCAAGCAATCCTGTCTTTCCTTCAAATGCTGCAGCGCCCAGACCACAGGATTACGCCTATTCGGTAATTAGGTCGAAATTATATACTTTGTACGGAACCCATGTAGATACTCATTTAAATAAATCGCTGAACAGATCAAGAACTGCACTGCCTTGAAAATGGCTACGGCAGGTCCTCCGAAACGTCTTCAGAAATTTACCAATCGAAAACTGTTTCACATCCCACGTGGCTTTAATGTTTATGAACAGTTCCGTCGGGCTGTGATTTAGAAAATACCCTGCTAAGTTTACACATTTAAACAGGATATGACTGTACTATATAAACTGTCGCACGATGTGACTGGCTTTTGTTTGTGTTGCAGGATTACGTGAAGGTTTCGTTTGATGTCCTGTAGCTGTGTCCGTGTCTCTGCTTATCGATATACGGTATTAAGCGTGTTAGGCACGCAAAGCGTACGGATTGCTGGGCGACGCTATGGCGTGATGACCCAACATTTGACACTCAATATTACAGCCATTCGTTGGCTCCCCAGTGTGGCCTTCGAAATTAACAATGCTTAACGAAGGCCCCTTTTCCTTCGATAAGTACCGGTACCAGTTATTTTTGTCCAGTATTTCCTTAAAAATTTTGGATTCAAGGTGGGGAAATAACAGACGACTGGACACAACTGTATCATCAGGTGTTTCATTACGTCACGCACACACTTGCCCTGGATCAAATATTGTTAGACCGATTACTTAAAAATGTATGAGGTAGGCATTATATATATCCAGAAATGCAGTTGTGTGACATAGTAGAGTATTTTTATCTCTCAGCCTAAAAAGATACACACGGGAGGAGTTAGGAGTATATGGGAGAAAAACTAACATTTTATAGAAACTAGGTAGGACCGTATGCACTCGATTTATCTCGTCTGCAGTAAAGAACAGTGGCTGGCTTATGTGAATGTAAGAAAAAAATTGCGATATTCATAAACGTGAAGAATTTGTTGCCTATATGAGGGAATATTAGATAGGACTGTGCTGCAGGCAGCGGTTAGGAGCTGTAAACCTTCTTTTAGATTCTGCCTTCTTTTCGAGGAGACACGGGTTCATATACATTGCATTTTGTTTGGAGATTTTTGTGTACGAAGTAGCATTATGACAGGCCCATTACAGCTGCTTCTATTTTCCTCTGCCAGTAATCATTCAATGAAAGTTTCCTGATATTGATAGGTAGGTGGCTTCTCAGGAGCGTCATGTTATGTGACCACTGTGGAGAAATCTTAAACCCTCTCCGTCCACACCAGGCCGTTCTAATTTCATGGCGAATTCTGATTATCGTAGGAAGAAACAAGATACCTATGCCAAACTGAGACTGTTTACCGTGTACTTATCTGTTCCAGACTGATACCACTCCTTTTGCTATTTTTTTTTTTTTATTGGATGTCCAAAGTAACTTTTCTCGACGGCTTTCATTGCATTCTATTACCCTTACCCGCGACGGGTTTGTAAGTGGTGTTTCAACGAAACCTGGGGACGGAATATGAAAACCCGTATTGCAGTTTCATAACAAATAATCGTGTCGAATTGTTACGTACGTGAAACAATTGGCAGGCTGCTTGAGAAAGTCTATGTGAGGCGTGGGTCAAGTAGACCTTGTGATCGGTCACTATTCAAAAATCTAAAGCGTACGCTAGTGTCACGCAGAGAGCTCTCAAAAGTTGAATTTCACTAATGCGTGTTTATGTCGTTATGCACAAATAAATCTCTTTATGGTATTACGTAAAGAAGGCTATGTTACGTAACAGTATTGCTGAAAATAGGAATTGTCCGACTTTGTGGTGGGAGACTCGCACATCAGATTTAAGCAAATTATGTCAAATACCCCATACGGTAATCACGGTAGCACAGTGGTTAAGGTGCTGTGTTACAAATCGGAAGGTCGCTGGTTCGATTCCAGCTGGTGTCAGTGGATTTTTATTGACATAAAATCCTTCCGATCGCACTATGGCCCTGGGGTTGACTCAGCCTCTAACATAAATGAGTACCAGGAGCATTTACTGGGGGTAAAGGCGGCCGTTGCGTAAGGCTGACAACCTACCACCATCCTGTGCCGTTGTCACAAAATCTGGGAGCCTTAACTTCCTGGAACCCTCTGAGCCTGTCCAGGCCTGTAAAGGGACTGCTTTAACTTTACCTTTTTACTTCAGACGATGCAATGAAAATCCATCACTGTATTGTAAAACAAGCTGTCCTGTGATTTATGTGTACTGATACAAGGTCACAACACGGACAAACGGATGTACAGACAGATATTACCTCCGCTTGAAACAACGTGCACCATTTATTACACCAACTAAATGCACATTCTAAATTATTACAAACATTAAATGAGCTTCTCGAACATGTTTCGGTACATGTGTGCCATCTTCAGGGAGAACACGATGCCAGTTATTAAAAACCAAATGCTACTGCAGAGCTGTTATTTGTAGGTTTCTTGGTCTGTAGAAGCTTCATCTTTGACGCTGATAAGATGTAAATGGCACAACTGTACACTTTGTAAACTTGTGGTTACAACAAAACCGTACGAGAAAGGCCGTGATTGGCCAACGCAAGTTCCGCATAGTTCAGTAATTGAAGCCAGCACCCTGGTACTAAACGTTTGCGTCGTTTGGCGCCAAAGGGTTAATTAATTAATTTGAAACCAAAACCTCCTGTATATGTAGTGACTGCAGTGAAAAGAATCGTGATGACATGTCATTCTGTCCTTCGGCTGCTCAATATTACTCGTGCGTGCTTGCTGCGCAATTATACGTTGTTCCATCTGATTACCGCCGTGTGCTTTGCTTTTCAACCGGATTTACTCCGGAGACATACAAAATTAATAGTGTCATAAACACACTTCCATAAAAATGAAATGATGCAGATGATTCCACAACAGACTTGCCTATTACAACGAACAGAAACCCCGGGACCGCGGGCCACACATTCGTCGCCAGACTTCCTAATGTGATCCTCAACCTTCCAATGTTTTAGGACCCCAAACCGGAAAATATGAACACTGAAAAGGGCCCGAGACCGTAATGGCACTCCCACAATATGAACACATTTAGATAGCCGCCCACTGTGGAAGCTTTCTTATAATGAGGTATAACTTGTGTACAGTGCGACTACAGCACACATCTGATTATTCCAAAAATTTTCAGCTTGCATCAAGTGGAATTTCATTTTATAAACTATAGCTTTCAAACGAATCTTTGCCGCTCTTATCTGAACTTGAATCATGGGTGGAATTGCATTTTTGGGAGTACAAATTAAATCTAACTTTCTAACTTGCATGTAGAACACCAGGATAGAATAACGTCGTAGCAGCCATCCAGATAATTAACATACAGGCGGGTGGTCAAACTTCATCATTATGTACCCATTCTCTGAAATGAAGGGAAATAACACACAGTGACTCTCAATTTGACGCCAGATATGAACTGTATGTGGCCTTATATTATTCCAATTTCTCTTCTAAATAATTGTTAATGACACAGCCCCTTTACATGGAGTATGAGCAAAAATCTAATGTGTTGCCGATCTAATGTTTAACCCACCAAATAAACATCAATTTGCTGCTGTGCTAAATGCGTTGACTGACATTGATATTTTTGTAATGTTCAATAAATCAGTTTGTTAAGAAATGAAAACACAGTATGAATCAAGTAATGAATAATATGTTTATTACATATTCTTGTCTCCTCTAACGAAGTCATTGAGGCATTCAACACTATACACACCGTATTTAACAAGCAAAGAACATACACAGATATTATACCATCATAATAGTTAATAATTTTAAAGATTTAAAACGGTACAATGGAATCACTTAAGTATGTCGAAAAGATGAAACAGTTCGACATGAATTGCATTCTAAGTAAAGCGAACAAATGAAAGACTGATATGGTGGTTAGTGACAAATATTTGTGCAGCATGGTGACACAGCTCATCCACACACACATACACACACACACACACACATGCTTTCATGGAATATTATTTGTATGTAATGACAGAAGATCAACACTCTCACCGCCTTTTTTTAACCGGTTGATGTCTACGTAACTTTAGTAAAATTTGTGACTTGATATCTTATGAACTAGTAAAGCTTATGTATTGTGACTGAAGAATAGGTACTTCATGTAATTTGAAACTGACTGTTAGTTAAGTGTTTAATGTAATTTATGAAGATTGACTGACTCTGTAATACTGCCAGCCAATTTTTTTTTTTTTTAATCAGATGATTGAAATACTTTTCATTATTTCAAACTTATGCACTTTTGCTGTTATAACAGGTATTCAAAATATTCTAGTTTGATAGTTTACATGCTTAATGCAAAATTAAGGTCTAAACAGTGTTGTTGTAGAATGTACACACAGACAATTTAAATTGAATATTGCTTTAAATTATTAACATATTACTAAATAGAACGTGCTGTTACCACAGAATGCATATTCACATAATTTTAACAAAAGTCCATGAATTCTCCGCAAAAAAGAATTGGAATTTAACAAATTATAAAAGTAGTATTTGGTCTGAATCTGTAAGGTGTGGCAGATGAATGCTCGAGGCACATTCTGTTGTCACGGAACTGACATGCTGCACTTAATTACAAAACGTGAAATCAAGTAGTCATGATACATCTCCCATAATATTTGAGAGATTGAAATATTGTGCGTTTGATATGTTTTGGCATATATAACAGAAGTTACAATATGTGTATAAAGATATTTAATATGTAATTAAGTTCTTAAGAAGAGTGAATTTGATTATTTGCAAAGAGGGCATACTGCCACTTTTGGTGTGTATTGAAGGAATCATCCCATTACATGTAAAAAATATTGTGAACACACTGTAAATTATATAATAATATGTATTAAACATAAGCAAGAGTGACAAGTGCTTTAAAAAAAGGATGCAGCTTGCAGCATGTGTACCAGAAAATAGAACAAATTCTCTTTAGTAGCTCCACTCTAAATTAAAATGGAGGTTTGAGCTTGATATGTGGTGATGAGTAAATTGTGTAGTCCTGCCCAATCCTTGGTCTTTCTTCAATATGAAGGGGTTTATTAACATAACTATTGCTTAGTTCGGAATCATAAAACATGAATAGAAATGATGTGTGAGAAGTATGTGAATGTTAAAGCAGATTTACATGTAGCTATAGTAGCAGCAGTCACTGTGTTTTAAAGTGTTAAAAATGCACTGGGGAAGGAAACGGGTGTACTGTTTATATGGAGCTGTTATAGGAACAAAACAATGGATAAAGCTATGTGACATCAGAATATACACAAACCCAGACTGGAAGCTTGTTTGAAAGCAAAATGAAACGGTAACAAATAAGTGTAAATTGTCTGTATTAAATATAAATTGTCTTTATAAACTAGACAAAGTTCCGCTTTGATAATGGTATTGTGTAAATGGATAGTAACTCATTGCACAGAAACATGTTAGTTTAAAGACAAGGAATTATAAATTAATGCAATATCTTTGGTAAAATCTTATACCAGCTTTCCTTAAAACACTAAATTATGAGAAATAGTTAGAAATGAAATGATGTGAAATGCCAACTTGATGCAACAAGGATACATCAATAAATTACCTTGTTGCATCAAGTTGGCATTTCACATCATTTCTTGATGAGGGTGCACAGTAAAACAACCCTCAAATTAGAAATGAATCTTTGCCTTCAATGTAAGTCACATCATTCGAATGCACGTAGTTAAAATTACATATACAGGTGTCAACAGGACAAAAAGAGATTTCCTTTGGTGAAACTGTTCTTAATTTGCAGTTAGTAATTTCATTTATTCCTGTCCTTCAATTTGTCATGCTGGGCAAATATTAATTTAGAATGAACAAATTAAATGTGTTGAACAGTTAATTTTTCCACTCGTAGGTACACCAGAAATGTACAGTGAGGAAACTGTAACCTATATGAAATCTTACAATACACTTTCCTGTCAAATTTTTTATTACTCTATTAATAATTATTTTGTGCTGAGATGTTGACAATATTTTTATGTCACAAATTTCTCTTTAATACAACACAAATTTATTTCACTTGCCGTTAATTTGTACATTTAAGGAATATTTAACTTTGGCTAATGTGACTATCACTTCTGTGTTTAATACACTCGAACCATTACATGTATATACATGACACATTCATACATAATTTATCAGATGATATACTTGGATTCCCGTCTCACTAACTGCTTATCCTTAACCACTTGTATCATTTTCTGTTAATGTTGTGAAAGATTGGTGTCCTTCCACGAATTTGAATGGTAGCAGCCAAATCTAACCAGTACAAGACCCTGTACTATTTTCAAAGTTTTATACAAATTTAATATGTTACAACAACTTCCAACAGTCCTTCCTTCCTTTGTTTAAATTCTAGGAACTATTTGATTGAGATAACAGTGTAAACTGCATGTGGTACATTCATATTTTGGTGCAGCCAATCAGAATTTGTGATATTTTTATACAAAATTAAAACTATACGAATCCTTGGAACACTTGTCATCTCCATCCAATAAACGTGAGAGTCACTCTTTGTCTGCAGCACATACACAACCTAGCTACATCAAGCTTCTGTCCTGACTGCACCAAAGATTTGTTTACATTTCTTATCGCTAAGTGGAAACTTCAATGGCTTCTTGTTCATTGCAGTTATTGTTTGTGGCTGCAGGTTCCTCTTTTATTGGGTTCTCAGCCTTCACTTTCACTTCATAAGAGACAGGAGACTGGGTAATGCCCATGGCTAAAGGAGAGTCCTCAGAAGGATGAAGAGTGAATCTGTCTTCCTCATGCCTGGGTGGAGAAGCCACTTCTTCTGATAGGCATTCAGAATCCTCATCTTCCTTTTGCACCATGTCAGTCACATGAGGGAAAGACACATGAGGAGTACTGTACAGGTGTGTTTGAAGACTGATAAGGTTATTGCTGAGATGGTCTCCAGCACCACTGTTGGTTACTTTTCCCATAAAACTTCTTATTTCATCAAAACATGAGTCCTCACGATCGTTTTCATTGCTACTCCCTGGACTGTCTGCCACTGAAACCACACCGCTGCCATCATCTGTCTCGTGCTTCTTGAGATGCCGGTCCAAGTTAGTCTGCTGGCCAAAGCATCGTTCACACAGAGGGCATTTGAAAGGCTTCTCCTTGTTGTGGATGTTACGTACGTGACGCTGCAGGTTAGAAGATATGCTGAATGATCGCTCACAGTATTTGCACTTGTATGGTTGTTCGCCTGTATGCGTACGAAGGTGGCGAGTTAGGTTTGCAGACCTGGGGAACACTTTGCCACAGAATTTGCATGAGTAACGATCCTTTAGCTTGCCACCACTGTTACCAGCACCTCCTCCACCACTGTTACCACCAAGATGAGGATTTAGAACATCTTGGTAAGGTTTTCCAGAACCAAACCCAGATAATGGTGCTCTTAGGAGGTCAAAAGGTGGTCTACTCCCAATGTGACCATTACTGATGCCATTAACCAATGGTCCGAGAAAAGGAAACCTTCCAAAGGGTGGTGGTGGAGGGGGCAAAAGACGATCATGATGGCCTGGACCTGGTGGTGGAGGGGGTGGTGGTTGTGGTGGCGGGGGCGGCGGTGGGGCTGGTGGCGGAAAACTCGGGAAAGGGGACCTGTACATAGCCTCAAAGAACATGGGATGTATTGGACGTGGATAGGCCATAGTTGGTGAAATGCTGACTGCAAGAGAAGTTGGCACTTTCTCTCCCAGAGGGGTTGATGTCTGGTGATTTGTTTGTGGTGGTTGTTGTGGCAGGGGGTGTGGCGGTGGGGGTGGCTGTGGTTCTTGTGGAGACTGTTGTCTGGCTGGAGAGGAAGCAGATAGTTTCTCTGAAGCTGAGACAGTTTCCTTTGATTTCCTTACATCCCCTTCTACAGGAGACGTACATACATATAAACGTTGCTCTTCACTTTCCTGCATGGCATTGTTTTTCTCATGTCTTCGTTTAAAATTCACTCGCAGATCCAGTGGCTCCTCACCTTCAGATTTTTCAGCACTGTTTGCAGAGGATGGTCTTGTCCCTTCCTTGTCACCAAGCCTTTCCCGATCCTGAGAAGGTGAACGTGCATCACTCCCTGTTGACAAGTCTCTTGGCAAACTTTCTTCATCATTGTTTTTGTCTTCAGATGTATGGACTTCACTGGTTATAGGCAGAAAATCTCTAGGGTTGGGGTATGTTGAACCTGTACTTGCACTCAGTGGAGGACGAGCTGGTGATGGTCGGAGTTGTGACACTGCCTCATCTGCTGAGGGTGGTGAAACCTTGTTAGATCCTGCTGCAAGCTGAGTTGGTGTTAAAGATGGCCCATTCCTGAAGCTTTCTCTTTTATTCCTCTCAGAAAATGACTGCTGGTCTCGTTCGTTGGCAATGTGACGAAGAAGGAGCTGCTGGCGCTGGTGGCACTCTGCAGTCAGTACTGTATTTTGTTTCGATATGTGTTCTTCATCCAGAAGTTTGGTGTGATGACTAGTAGGGAACAGTAAAGGATTGCTAAGGAATGAATGGGATGTTTGGGGAGAAGTATGATGGAAAATTGAAGGGTAAGGACTGATGAGGGATGGTGGATAAAATGGAAGTCCTGCTGGTGGTCGTGAGTACATGAGAAAAGGATTGGTACTGTTCCCATGTTGGGGGTGTGGGTGCGGAAGATGGGTCATGGCTGACCCAGTATTGGGAGGCAAAACAGGGTGATGCTGGGGTGGGTGAGGGGCACCACCCCCTCCAGGGGATGGTGTTGTGGAGTCGCAGAATCGTTTGTGCTTAGAGAGTGATGTGACGGTGCTGAATGACTGGCCACACTTGACACACTTGATCTGCATGCGACAGTCGGCGTGCATCCGCTTGTGACGACACAGGTTTGAAAACTGCGTGTAGGCCTGGAACAAGAGGCACAACCTACATTCCCAAGCAATGTTCACCATCAGAAGTAGCTATGCTCACTACATCTATGGGCCAAGGTACACAGGCAATGAACTACCAAACAACTGCTTTCACAGAAGAGGACATGAATGAAATGATAAAAAATTTAAAATGGTAACACACTGAAGGAGCCATATGTATGTTCAGAATGGAAAACAATGGTTACAAAGAACTTTTTAATCACTTTAACAGTACTGAGAATGAAAAATTCCCAAAAACTGTCACCCTGATGAACTTGAAACGTGACATCTGGGCACATAAAGACATTTCAGAAGAAAGCTGGCAGGTTGTAACAAGTTTAAATATATTACTAGGAACAGAAGAAGGCACAGTATACAGGAAAGAAGGATGATGATAAAATTAATATTTAAGAAAAATAAAGTTCATTAAAAAGACCAACAAATACATTTTGACATTTTGCTGACCGTGCATCTCAGCATATTTATCTCAGTAATTAACCAACCTGATGCACAAAATTTTGTTTTACATGTGCTCGAAACATGTAGAGGCATGAAATAAACTTATTCTAAAACAAAATTTTGTGCATCAAGTTGGTTAATTACTGAGATAAATACTCTTTGGTTTTATGAATATAATTTTGTTATATAATACCAACATGTTTCGGCCACTCATGTGGCCATCTGCAGGGCGTTAAGTGCAAAACCACAAATAAATTTAGAGTGTGTCGGGATCACTCCACTGTTAAAATCACATACCAACAGTATCATCCATAACATTTTACGCACCCAAATCCAAAGCACCAATACACACATATACAGTCGCATTTACGAACTAAAGTGCCACATATGTAACCTCTCACATAGAGGCCAAAGTGGATGTCTATTACAATTAAGATTCAAAGAACATATCAGTTATATCACATTGAACAACTCAAAATCAGCATATGCGCTCCATATCTTACACAATGAGCAGGAATATGAACCCATGGACACTACTATGACCTTATGACCATCCACATAAAAGAGAAGAAAATGCAGAACTATATGATTTTAACTGTGGAGTGATCCTGACATACCATAAGTATATTTGTATTTTTGTACTTACCACCCAGAAAATGGCCACATGAGTGGCTGAAACATGTTGGTGGTTACTATGTAACAAAATTATATTCATAAAACCAAAGTGCATGTGTTGGTCTTTCAATAAATTTTATACATCTCATTAAAGCATGGCATATGGAACACATCAGACAGATTAAGAAGTAATTAGAGCATGAATAGAACATTCCAATAAAATGTTAAAAATGACAATTAACCAGGCAGGCAGATACAACCCTTTCATTTAACTAATATAAAATCGTCAATATCATCATCACCATCATCATCATAATAAGGGAATGCTTACTGATTCCAGCTTCATTTTCACTATCATGTTGATCACATAATTTCATGTGCAATTAGGTTTATGGATTTGAATAGGAATGTATGTTTTTCCTCCTCTTCCCTAGAGACATTTCTGATGATTTATTTTACATTAGTTAGACCTCTGGTGCGTGAAACTCAAATCCTTTTGACTGAAATCAGTATGATCAACTGTATTGAACAGTGAAACTCTTACTGCTTAGCCGTCGTCGTTTTCTCTGTCACACACAGTACAGCTGGGTTAACGTTCCAAATACCTGAAATTTCATACCTCCAGGGTTAATAGGAGCTCCCTAAATGCGCCTTATCTAATTAGTATATATAATGGATAGAAATTCTGTGTTCCCTTGTGGAAACTATCGAACTTTGTGTGGCTATTGGAAACATCAGAGGTTTACTGTGTTTAATGTTGACCTTTGGCATCAGAACTGTCCTTCTGTCATATAAGCACTGGCAGCTAATAACACCAGTAGCGATACTGGTATACTGTAGGGACAGACTGCTATTATTTTTCGTTATGTTACAGTTTTCATGTGTGTATGTTGATGGTTACTTATAGCATTTTCACTTATGTTCCTTTGCTTTCCCTGTAACTGACCTTTTGACTGTTGTGTCAGTACTTTAATAATAACGAATGGAATAGAATTATTCCATTAAAGTAGAAGAAAAAGCAGAGGAAGAATCAAGAAAGCAAACCGCTTACAATAAAACAGGGTTAAGAATGTCAACTGAAATACTCTCTTTTATTCAAAAGACGCGGGTGAATGGTTGGTATTTCTTCTTCATACTCGCAAATCATGGTTTATAATGTCAGCCCCAACACCAAGCAGACTAGGTTAAGTTAATCGTGGTTTTCTCAGACCGTCCGCGTAAGCACTGTAATAATAAGCCTACCTCAAACGAAGTCATGACTGCTTCCTTTCTCGCTCTTTCCCGTTTATTGTTCAATGTCATAGTATAATTCGATGCTGTATGGTTTGGGCTTTTGACGTTTACACGAACCAACCTTATTTACAACTAACGATTACTGTGCTGTGCTAACAGGTGTAGTGAGTCGTTATGAACAGCAAAAGAATAAGGGCAGAAGTAAGCTCAGTGGAAAGTGTAGGCGTTGACGGTACTTCAGTGTCCCCCCCCCCCCAAAAAAAAACACACACACACACACACTAACTAACTAACTAACTTTAATTCTAGGAGCAACTTTGCTTAGTCACACTGGACTTTTCATCATATTTAGTGTCTTCATATGAATGTAATAGCCTTTCAACAAAATTCTAAGTTACTGAGTTTACACATTGCGGAATGAGTGTTTTTATTGGCTCAATATTGCACAAAAAAAAAAGAGGTCTCAATGAGTTTTATTTTCCACGTTCAGTAACCAAGTTCATAACCGCAATAACCTCAAGGTGTTTTATGCTAGTGCATAAAACAGTGGCGTACCGAGGGGGGGGGGGGTTGGGGGGTTCAAACCCCCCTCCCCGAAATTCCGAAGGCCATCCAAAATCGTACCAAACTCAACCCGACTGTGAAAACTGTTAACAACTGCTGAATTTAGGACGCCAACACCACAAGATGTTCGGAAAAAAGGCAGTAAAATTCTAAAACTAGTAGGGACAAATAAATTGGTTGTCATCATAAATAGTCTTAAAGTACCAAAAATTAAGAAATGTTACTACATAAAATGAAATTTCGTGCACCAAATTACAGCTGCCTCCAGAACCCCTGACTAGGGGGCTACCGCCCCCACAACCACGTTCTCTCTGTCCTCTGTCCTTAACTGAATTTGTTAAACCCCCTCCCCCCCGGAACAAAATTCCTGGGTACGCCACTGGTATAAAGTAAACAGTCCCCTTTGTTCCCTGTTCAACATTCGGTGTTACCTTGAAACACACTTCACACTGGAACGGCTTCACGCTTGAGTGTATGTGCGTGTGCTGCTTGAGCCCTGACGACGTGGCAAACGTCTTGCCGCACTCGGGACAAGCATGCGAACGGGCGCCAACGTGGTGCGTTCGAATGTGTCGCTGTAGGTTGCTGGGGTCCGTGAACACTTTACTGCAATTCTCGCAGGGATACTTGCGAATTTCTCCGTGACTGAGGGCTCGATGGCGCTGAAGGCTTGGTCTCCAGGAAAAGGCTCGAGGGCACAGCTCACACTTGTATTGGTCGGCCGGGTAGCGATGATTTGTTACAAGGTGCTCGTCCAGCCTGTGTCACATACCAAATATTTCATTTGCACTATATGTAAGTTAAATGTACTGTACAATATCATATTAGGATGACAGTTCAGAAAATATGTTTACAGTGCATATATTTTGGCTCCAAGAAAGAACAATTCACACTTCATTGCACTGCGAACCGTTACTTCACAAATTCCTCCCCGTTGCTGAGTCACTTATAACATCGCGGGAAGAGACTTCTTATTTCCTGCTGACGCATGTCCGTGTCCTCTGATATCAGCCACTTTGTCACAATTGTCACTTCGGTATCATCTCTAAATTTTGTAAAGACTGCATATTGTTTTATTTACATTCAAGGGTCCGTCCATCGTGAAATATATGTCAATAATTGCCCAATAAGATGCAACTATATACAGTTTATTTACATCTGTAAATCGCTGTACATGTTTCGGGTAGTATCTCCACCCATCATCAGGAGCTCATGTCATTGTATCCACATGCATGTCGTGAACGTGACTGGACAGGAACACAGTTCCCATCCAGTCACGTTCACGACAGGTTGCAGTTACGGTTTTACTAATGCCAGATGCTGTGGATACAGTGACATGAGCTCATGATGATGGGTGGAGATACCACCCGAAACAAACAGTGCGGTTTACAGATGTAAATAAACTGTATATAGTCGCATCTTGTTGGACAGTTACGGGTATACATTGGACTACATACTGCTTAATTTAATCATTCAGTTCGCGAAATCACGTAACAGGCCATTTTAATAAATTTAGGATTAGCGGTGTGCATGTAGTACTTTACATAAGGATATTCTTGTATTACATTTTAAAAGGAATGTAAGACCTTAAATACTGTAAAATAAATATCTGAAGTTGTTCCGTGAGAATGACCAAGGAGGCCGAAACGTGTAGGAATTAAGTAAGAAATATATTTGTGACCTTTAGCGTTATTTACGCTGTTGGCTGTACTCTCAGTCCCGCTGATATAATCAAAGTAAGTGTAAGTTCATCTAGTCACGAGTATCAATCACACGCAAACACACGTAAGCAACCACTCTACGAAAAAATACCAGATTCCGATACGGAATACCCTACAAGACATCCTTCAATGCAACAGATACACCCATCTCGTAAAAAGTGACGCAGGTTTTGACGAACATATGTGCGTACCTAACAGAACTTCACGTATTAAAACTATACCTAAAATACGTACACGAAAACAGTATTGATAAAACTGTATTGCATGTGATACACAACCTTGAACTTAGCCCTCCGTAGGACGGCAGGAATATACTTGTGATAACACAATCTTCAGATTTTAGAACACGACCAAATAAGTAACAATATTGGCTTCAACTAAGTACATATACACGCAACTTCTGTTATAAGTTCATTAGACAAGAGATTCAGTTTAAATCGCAGCATATAAGCTAGCATAAACTTTTAACATGGATTTACTAATGTACTGACAGGAGTTTTTATATATATATTTTAAAAGATACATAGGCCAATAGATTTTTAACTTGAATTTTAAAATAAAAATAGTTTGTAAACAATGTGGTGTCCCATAATGTGCGCACTCACTGATTGCACCATGTCTGTATATTAAGAACTGGCCTGAAGATGGTTCACTAGAACCGAAACACGTTGTCAACCATGTATTAATGACTGTATATATATATATGTTGTGTTTGACTGAATAAATTACTTTATCATACCGTAAGTTCATCAGTTACGAAACTATACATTACGTGACCTCATTTTCGGACCGATCCGTATATTCGGGAAATGCCTGCTGCGATTCGATACAGATACGTAATTTCCTTATCTGCTCTCTAGAAATTGAAATATTAAAATACATACAAAACATAACTTCACTTTTTCTGTAGTTTCTAACAACAGTGGCAGAACACTAAATGCAAGGTAAAATCGGAAGTTCCGAAGGCACTGCTGATGAAGCTCGAAACCTTCCGGGATGTTACGCTGTGTAAACAGGAAGAATTTAAATAGTACTGGTAACTGTTCACCGGTCCACATGGTGTAACATCCTAGAAGACTTGAATCTTCATGTTATTATGCGAAAGGTCTTATCTTACATTATTGGAAGACCACAATTTGAGGGTGAGTTCTGAGATTTTTACAGCGGTGGTGATGAAGATCCAACCTTCCGGCATTGGTTCATGAGACAGCTGAGTACTGAATAGTACGGTTCAGCATTCACCAGACCACATGGCGTACCATCCCAGACGACTTGGATAATCACAGATCGAGGAGGTTTTCAGAAGTTTTGAACCTGAGAGGAAGGACCGAACAGGAAGACGGGTAAAATTACACGGAAGGGAATTTTATAAGTTTATTCTTCGCCATATATATTTCCGATGATAAAGTCAAGGAGAAACAGATATGTTGTACATAACGTTCGTCATGGGAAAGACTGTCGGTATAAAATTTTGTTCGAAATAAAATAATGGAACACGATTGCTTTGGAGGTATGGAATAGATTTCTAGATAACCTTAAAATGACCCTTCAACAGATATGGTAGGGGAGGTGTTGAAATGATTAGTTTCTAACATGATGTGACCGATGCCAAAACTTCGTCGACATGGTAATCTACCCTTTTTTACGAGGTATGGAAACTGTTGACTAGATTGTCAGGGAAAACTCTGCTCGATGTAGTGAGTGAGTGAGTGACTGGGTGTCTGATTCAGTTATTTAGTTACTTCACTCAGTTACGTAGTTATAACTTCCTTATAAACAATAACCGCAACTTTCACGGTTGTGTAACAAATATTAAGACTGGCCTGCGCTCAAATAAACTTCTTTCCATCCCTACAATAAGCCAGTGCCTAAGGCCTAGCTCCAAAATACATATATATGAGGTGAGAAGTGTGAGGTGGAGGTATAGCAACTTCCTGGGAGTGGAAAGGTGTAGAGAATCAAGGATCAGATGTTGGGTGAAGAATGTTCTGTGACGGTGCCCCCATGTACAGGCTATTCCATGTACAGGCTGAGAAATAGAGTGCAAACCCGTAAGTTGGGATACATGTGTACCCGTAACACTATTGACATGCCTCTTTCGAAAATGGTCGCGATTGAGCGGGTGTCACTCTTGTCGCCTGTTTCTTGGGCCCCAGGTTCAAATCTAAGTCCTGATACCGACCAACAGAAGTTGTTCTTAAAATTACTCGGTTATTCCAGTAAAATGCTAGGCCGTAATCTCAAATAACGCCACAACTTTTTCCAACCACGTGCATTCCAAATAATTGTTTCCTAATAATCCTGCAATTCGATTCTATTCCAAATAGTTCCAGTTTTTTTTTCGAGTACCAAGTTCCCATTTTTAATAGAATATGCTGTGTGCTTCGCATGTAGCTTGAATTACTGAGTTGGCCAATCGTCTGGATTTTCCTGGACCCCTGTTTTTGTTTGGCTTGTCACTGCCGATAAACCTTGCGAATAAATAAAAACTGTGTTCTGTCTCAGCTGACGTTTTGCTGTTGGAGTCACTTGTTACGAAGGCAGTGCGACAGAATTCTATACTTAGTGCTACAGCTTTGCTCCATTTTAATTTACAAATTCAGTTTTATTCGTAATTTACAACAAAATATTTCTCAGTGTCTCAACCAGTATCATAACTCTTATGAACAAATTTACCACGTAAGTACAAACTGGATAAAGAGTGTGAGTGTTGGATGTCACAACCACGGGCATGTTATGCGTCCGTAAACAGTAAAATAAAGTGCTGTCGAAAAACAGATGTGACAATTTGGCCAACTAAAGGGTTAACTACGAAATATATCCATCCAACCATCCATACATCCATCCACCACGTGTATGTTGGATGTTTCTGGCAACGCAATACAGCCGAATATCCCAGACTGCCGTGCTCAATCACCGGATTTTGAATTTACTTATTCTGTGTTAAGCACTAAGTCCTTTGTACCCTGAAGTAAAATAAACATCGCAAAACACTCGTCATTAATTCTAGTCCTGGAACGAAATTCAGTTTTGAAGGACCGGCAGCTGTTGGACCGGTGCGAAGTTCTGTTGCTAGTCTAAGTCTGGCACCAGAATCGAGAAATTAATTACCGCGACTATACGAGTAAATTCCATCACAGTACAAGATCCGGAGCCAGTTAGATTCTTTCTTTCAATCCCAAAACATTTCTCCCTAAGATCTACCTTAACGTTATCTTTTAGCCTCGTTCTCTGTCTTTCAAACTGGTTGTTTTCAAACATATACACGTATATACTGAAATTTTTATTCATTCTTTGTCTGCTCCTATCCCCACTTGTAGCTTCTTAGATTTCACCTAAATTAACGTTTTATCCGCCATTATTTTCTTGTCCTCATATTTTCGTGAAAACATAACATGCTTAATTTTGGTCTATTAAGTACGTCAAGTTTTTTTTTACCTCCTGTATAATTGTGTAAACGTGGGTTACGGCAAATAGATGATTCATGAGCCATAAACTGGATTATTTTACAGTACAGGCCTAAGTCTTGGTTGATGGTCGTCTTATAAGTAAAGCGATGGTGTTGGTGCACTGTGGGTATACTGAATGTTCGTAGGAAGATACATTTAAGACACATACTGAAAGACTTGAATTTTAACCGAATTTATTACGATTTTTCCATGTTCGCAGTTCGGGTTTCGAAAATCCATAAAATATTTTCTGAAAACGACGCTTCATGTCTTTTGACACCCTATATGACGTAGCGAAGACGGTGCTAGCTCCAACATCGCGTGTCCCACTGCCATCGGACAAGCAGCAATCAATGCGTCCTAGAGCGGCCCTCTTCTGTTCACTTGCTCTGTTCTTCCTTTTCACACTACACGCGACACTGTCATGGAGTGAGAAATTATACTGCCGAAAATCACACAGTAACCCAGTATTATGAGCAGTTTATTGTGCTGAATCTGCTTTAGAAATTATGCCGCGTCTAGAGATTCAAATTTCCCGACGTTTCAGATAATATCTTAGATACTGTATTATATTCACGGTAGGTGAATCGCATGTATATCTGGCAGTACACGAAGTGTGAATCCAGCACCGAATTACTCGCTGATCGTCCGGCGCGAAAATCTTAGCAAGTTTTCTGATGAGAAAATACAAGCAGAAACGTATGCCCAGTACAATAAAAACGTTGTAATAAGTAAGTCTTGACCGGGAAACGTGCTTCAGAATGCAGAATTCTTTTGTCCAGTGAGGTTAAGAGTAGAATGGGGAAATAAGTACCTGTTCAGAATGCACTAACAACGCCGAATCCTAATCCTGTGTCTCCAGTGGTACTTTTATGTGTACAGAGGGCAATGATCGTGATTAACCTGCACAGGAGCAAGCTCTAATGTACACTGATACTAAGAAAATTAAATCCAATCTGAGGGCACAACAGCCTCACCTTCTCAACCGTAACCCAACATAAACGCGCCGAATTTCAACAAACTTTGGGTCAACTAAAACAGCGCAAATAAACACAAACCACACTCAAAGCAACATATTTTGACAAGATAGCGTGCACATGATATATCGATATTGATGAAATGGGGGAGAAGAAAGCTTTTATAGACAGACACTGATGAATTTAAAATTTCTGTACCGGAGTACTCGTACATTCATAACAGGCCGGAGGACCATTAAGCATACTGTCTCGATGTCATTTCCTTTCTTATCACCCTATCCAAGAAACTGAATCTTGTACTTCCTTTCGTGTGAGTTATTATGAAATTTTTTAACTATGAAAGATGACGTTTTAAAGAGCCAAGTCTTATTTACGAGTTCCCGCACCTTGACTTGTATATACGAGTACATGAACACTGGCATCAGGACCTGGTCACACTCATTCCCCGTTCTGGGGCGGCAACTTCTCCGTTACGTCTGCACGACGGGATGTATGAACAACAGGCAATCTTGAAAACACGTGCACGACGGTACGACGCATATCTCTGGTATTATTGCTGTTGTTATTTGCAAAAGCAAACATAGAAAGAAGTATAGTTTTCCCTGTGCACGACAAGAAGTCATACGAGGGACTGGAATTAAAGATCCACATACTCATATGCGTATTGGACCGTGCATCATCTTGATATCTGAATAAAGGTTGACCAACTAGATGACACTTGCTTTATTATCTACTGCTCAACATGTTTCAGACGTTAATACGTCCATCTTCAGGAGCTTGCGAC
>Ga0123354_10001733_pt1 | contig 27372 bp, 19 predicted proteins | sample TergutLab28metaG_2_FD_97872 | JGI IMG/M metagenome (GOLD analysis project Ga0123354, IMG submission 97872) | Labiotermes labralis P4 segment gut microbial communities from Petit-Saut dam, French Guiana - Lab288 P4 | ecosystem: Host-associated > Arthropoda: Insects > Digestive system > Gut ... | reverse complement strand
TAAAGTTGCATTTCATATATTTATTCAACAAATATAGGTACTGAATATTTTAAACATGGTATATACTCTCCGTTTTTTTCTCTTCAAAATGCAGTTTGTTTCATAATTCTAACGTATTTGTTTTCTGTATTATTCACGTTTTATATACAGGGTTTAATTCTTCACGTAATTTGATTTGTTACTGTCGTTTCCAAGAACTTAAGCTTCATCACTTTTTACTGGATTTAATTATTACAGTACTTTTCTGACGTACACAAGTTATTTTTATAAGCATGTGTTGACACACTAACCCCCTTACTAACGTGCATTACTTCTTCTGTGTCCTTTGCCTCTTATTTACGTTTCTTCCCAATGAATTAACGTCATCAACATGGACCAGCAGCTGATATCTTTAATTCTTTCTTTTCAATGTGTTCCGTAATTCCCGAACCTTAAGTTGCGTACTTGGTTTAAATTTCCATACTTGTTAAATACATGTATTACATGCAGCTGCACCCCTGACCATGGCAGATCATCAGAAAATTCTGAGTGCTCGCCCACTCATCCAGTCGCCCACTCACTCGCTCACTCACTCACTCACTCGCGCAGACATAATGACGTAGCCACAAACTCTCTACCTATGGATGCCAGTGAGGACTTTAATTTTTGCCATCCAAAATCAAAGAGCCGCTGGTTTTGAAAAACCAGAATTTGTAGCTTAAAACCCCAGCACCGCAAAATCTGAATTGCAACCCAGTCCTTCGAATTGTTACTCTGTAGTTAATATTTGGGAATGAATGCTTTATTGCGTGGTCTGTTAAGTCCTGTAATTGGGTCAGTGAAATGACAACGCGTGCTGTTTGCGCCAGAGCCTGCAAAATACAGAGAGAAAGAAAGTGCAGTAAATCTTTCGAGAAACGTTAAAAAATTATGTGTGTAATTATATGTGTTAGTAGTTAATGGCGAACTAGAGGACAGGTCTAGCAGAACGGTACATTGGGCTGCGCATCCTTCCATTATTCATGTCATCCACATAAGGATTCGCCACTGATATACCACGTATGTGTGTGTGTGTGTGTGTGTGTGTGTGTGCGTGTGTGTATACTTTATAAACCTGAAAACACGCCTTGATGATGATGATGACAGTGATGACGGTCATTAAATTCAGTTCCTTTATTATAAATGTGCTGGCTCAGCAGTTGTTTGGCCGATTACAGGTACAGCACAGCAACGTAACAGAATGTACTGCAAATAACAACTCACAAATACAAACTCATAGAAAAATAATAAGAACAAAACAAATCAGATTAAAAAATTATGAATAAGAGTAACATTTTTAAATTTATAATAATATTAATAATAAGGCATTTTCAATATATTGAGAATTATCAGTCAAAAAATTGGAATAAATTACTGATCACAGAAAGGCTATAGAGCTGTGAACCAAATACCTTGTCACTCTAAGCAATAGCAAAACTGCAAACGTTATCGGCGTGTTACTTCCACCGAAGGATAGTCACCTGCCAGGACACGCTCATGTCCGTCGGTGAGTTGAACTAAGTATTTGGAATGAGGTACACACACACACATACACACACACACACACATACACACACCAGAACGAGTAATCAGTTTAGCATCTTTGGCTGCACTAATATAGCGAAACAAACTTTCTGTAACATGTAAGGTGATATCATTCTGTCAGAAAGCCATAACATTTGGTATCGCCATACAGTAGCCGTTACTGGCCCACCTCCATTCGCCAACTGCAATCGGCAGTGTGCACATGTAGCGCAAGTGCAATACTTCTCAGCATTAAGGTTACAAAATGATAAACAGTAAATAGTGATAAAAATAATAATCATAACACAGCTACTGGCTGAACTTAAATCCACAAATAAAATCGAGACAATAAATGTGTGGGCTGTACCAATATAATAATTTGTCCGTTTGGAAAAATCACCCAGCTTCAGACAGATCTGTAGATACTTGACACCAATATCAGACGATTATTGACACAATTTGTAATCCACCTTCCCCACAGTAATGTGCAGAGAACATAACACCTGCAGAAAGAAGGTAGTAAGTATTTATTACAACTGCATGAACTTTACAATAAAACATAAATCACATTCTCCTAAGTTTTAAAACTTCAAATGTGATGTGTGTGTGTGTGTGTGTGTGTGTGTGTGTGTGTGTGTGTTTGTTTGTGTATGCTGTCGGAAGAGCGCATGTGCAAAATAACAATATAGAGTTAAATGATTTGTAAAGAGAATCTTAATAGGGTAATTTCGGGGTTAATGGAGTAATTTATTACAAAGGCGGTGTAAATCTTAGTTAGATAGCTAGTAAATTCAGTTAGCTGCCACAAAGAAGGAGGCAGGTTACCAAGCCCAGTGTCAAAAATATGCACCACTCGTTGTGACCTTTAAAGCCTTCGCATCTTTTCCAAAACAATATATTTAATTATGTCGTACATTTTTCATAGTCAGCACCTATTATGTCGCTAAACACCATTCATTCATAATTGAGTAATTTGGAGACTGTAGTAATGGAGAATGACTTTTTTTCTCCTTGAGGTAGGAAGTATTTGTTTCTGTATAACTGAGGTAAATTTCAGACAATACTTCTCATGCAGCCTTCCCCAAAAATAACTTCGAAATTTTCGCCAAAACGCAGGTCCCAACTTGATCAAAATTTGGTCATACTGCAGCTCTACAATCATAAAATTCAGCCTCAATGCTAGATTTATTTAATGTGTTGCAAACTCCAAACAATCCACTTCCCACTACGCAACTCTCTTCATTTCCCAATGCTTTACCATGTTTCCGGCCTACTTGTACCAGAAGGACACATGGGCACTGCCTGGGAACCTTTAGGTGTGTGAGGTTTCCTAAATCCCCTAGCAATAATTAATGAAGGTAGTGCCTCTCACTGCACCTCCACCCAAATCTTCCACTTTTACTATTTCTTCAGACCTTACAAAAGGAGAGGCTGGCCCACTGGTCAGCTAGGGAACGACACGGACTTTGACTCACACTAACAGCGTAAAACCTTCGGTGAGGTTTCACGCCTCAGACAAAATAAGAGGCTTAAACTTGGCCGTCGTGCGCACTGCCGTTCTAGTGATTGGGCTGCACAGATATGGCCTACTATAGGCTACTGTACGAAGCCTGGACTGGCAGAAGCCGTGACTTGACCAAGACCAAGACAACACCGGAAACAAGACACATCCTTGTTCTTAAGTTCCACGGCGACTGTGACTCCAATGTACAGACTCAGTACTCGACAATGTCCAGTTTCGAGCCCCAGGGGGCTCGAAGCCAAGACAGACAGACGCATTTACAGTGATACCTGGAATCAGAGCTCAAAGCGATTAAATAATTCGCCTTGCCTGTTTACTACAACTAAGAACAGAAAGTGTCACGCCAGTTTTTAAAACCAAATTCACAATTTCATTTAATCCACTTTAATTAGCTCTATTAATAACACAGGAACCGAACAAATTGACTCAGCCGAAAATGTTGCCGACTTTTATTCGGTACTTGTCGGGAACACCGAATACCATGACTCAAAATTTCTGTGTTTTCCTCAGTCATTCCAGGTAAACGCTGAAAGAGTACTCCTCATTAGGCCACTACCTCTTCCTAAAGCGTCCTTTCCATTTCATTACGCACTATAATCCGAACATTCGACGCTAGTCAGGGCTACTAGCAGCGTCGCTAACATACTACAAACATATACGACGAGGTAGCAAGGGGCATTGCACCCTCCTATGTTTTAAGGTTTCCTTGTTCTCCGCAATGTGCATCAACAAACGAGTATTCCAGTTGTGGTTATTTCATTTGGCCATATCAATTACAGTGCCGATCCCAGTGGCCGCTCCCCTGCTGAGATTGCGAGTTCGAATCCTGCGAGGAGCATGGAGGTTTGTTGCGAGTGTTGTGTGTTGTCTGGTAGAGGTCACTGCGACGAACTGATCACTTGTCCAGAGGAGTCCTACCGACTGTGGTGCGTCGTTGTATGTAATCTAGAAACATCAAGAATGAGGGGGCCGTGGCCCACGTTTGGGCCCTTAGCGCCAGGGGAAAAAATTAATTACAGAGGCTCGTTTGCAGTGAATTAAATAAGGAGAAAAATAACTTCGGGAAGGAAAGCATCATTGGCTACTGCGGTTTGTATATCGCAAAGGAACTAGAGCAAACCTAGTTCAGTATCGAGTGAAAATGAGGCAGGTCCTGTTGAATTCCGTTGTTTTACTACCCTCGGTGATGAAGTAAAATTAAGCGGCATTTCAAAATGAAACGCCCTGAAGCATTTTAGTCAGCATGAAGGCAACCAAACGCGGAACTTAGCAATGTAGAAGTTTGTCTTGTAAAACTGCAGTAAGAAATGGCTTGGGGGAGACATATATACGCCTTACGTATAAACAGTACACAATTATTAAGGATTGGAGACAAATGACTACTATATCTTGCGAGTGTGCGTTACGCGAAGACTATTAGGATTATGGAAACGGAAGGGGAGGGACAAGCAAGTAAGTTTAGTATAGCTGCACACCCTCGCAACCCCTTCCAAGCCATCAACCCCACATCTGGTGCTCCCTTCTAAGATTAATGGAGGGTTTTAATTGCGTCTTCTTCTTGTCGTAGGTTCCAAGTCCCAGAACCCCTCACTAGAGCGAAGCTACCCCTCACCAGCTTGTGCAGAATTCTTTAATGTTATTGCACCTCGGCTCGTGCAATCCTCGGCTTGCGGGCTCTTAGCACCCCAAAGACCATTCTGTTCCAAATCGTGCCCTGTAAATTTACTCACGGCTCACTGGGCGATTATATATTAAGCTCTTAAGGTACATTTCTAGCTGTATGGGCCACCAACTTGAAAGTTTGGAAACTCTGCATTTTGTGTGCACATTACATTTCTGAGTTCCTCAAAATTCTTAGAATTGAGATCAGTTTGACTCTGTACAGCATCAACTGATTGTTCTTTATAATGAACGATCGTGTATGTATTGTCAGGCAAGATGGAATACTGAGACAGCGTTGTTATGTAATCCATGCTTCAAAAGTTGAACTATATATTTTCCTTCTACTTTTCTTAATAAGTCTTTTTAGGCGCGTTCGGAAAATTTGGAAAAGCGACTATTAGTTTCATCATGTCTGTCCGTCAGTTTCTACAGAGGAGTTCGCAACGGTAGCTGAGGAGTAAAGTTGCATTTAAGAAACCTTGTATACAAAAGACAGTTGGCCATTTATTTGGTTGATTGTTTGTTTGTTTGATCCACTATGAGTGATGTATTTATCATGATGACGCCCCAGTCTAGGAGAAGGCAGACGTGGACGTTAATTGCAGCACGCATGGTGGATTAGAGGTGGTGCAGAAACTGCGAAAGTTTTAATAAATTTTAGGTTACATAAAAGGCAAGGAATTCCCCCATTACAAGAGCGCCCGCTGGCTTATAAAGGACAATGTCCACAGGATTGTTTACAGTGTAAGACCCGGTAACATGCTTCCAACAATAAAAGGTTGTCGGCTGTCTTTTGGCTACAGCAGAGCATGTAGGAGAATTAATACTAGGAAGGTTTAGATTGCCATCTTGTGTGTCTTGGCACCGAGCAGTACAGTAAGATCATTTGAGCTAAAACTGGAGGAAGATATTTTGAGCTAAGAGCAAAGATAACAAAAGACTTGACAAAATAGCACAGTGAGGACGCTCGTGATGTCTACACCTTACCGAATATTGTAGTGTGATCAGATCAAAATAATATGAGGAGGAAGGCTTGTGGCACGTATGGAAGGAGATCTGTGTACAGAGAAAGAGGCCACATGAAAGACCTGTGCATAGATGGGTGGATAACATTAAAGTTAATCTGAAATAAATCGATTACGAGAGCGTAGACTTGATGGATCTGGCTCAGGGTAGGGACAAATGGGGGCTTTTGTGAATACGGCGATGAACCTCCGGGTTTCAAAAAATGCGGGGAACTTCTTGAGTAGCTGAAGGACTGTTGGCTTTTCAATAAAGGCCGTGCTCACTCGAGTTAATTAGCTGAAAATGGAGGAAGCTGGTTTATCCGAAATGTTGGTAATCCGCTATCAGGTAAAACAGCGTCGTTCCCGAAGGAACACAACGCATAACAAATCGTATATTTCCCCTCGGATTCTTTAAACAAATGTGGCATTGGGCGTGAAAAGAACTACAGCGGTTTCGAGTGAAAAATTCCTTATTATGCTGTGTATACTGTGTACAGCTTGAGCTTCCAAATACTGAAAATTCTGTATTTCAATTACAGCTTGGAAAATAAAATTTCTGTTGCAATTTAAATCTAATGGAATAGTAATTTACTCGTCACGTTCTGGATCCCGGATTTTTATGCAACCTGCTGTGTGTATGCGTTTGTGTGTTCGCGTGTGTGGGCGCGCGCGCGCGTTTTAAGTGAGTTTTCGTCACTATTAATCATCCATCTCCCTCCACGTTTCCCTCGCTTCTGGGCTCCTGCTCTGAGCTAATTCCCCCCCCCCCTGTAAAAGCAGTTTATGCTAAAGTGCCTTGCCAAGTGACTCCTGAATCCTGAAACAGGACACCAAGCATAACCCTTTACAGAAAAAAATATAATTTTATCAAGCCTTTGATGAAGTTTCTTTTTTTACAAACGCATTAAATTTCAATCAAATAACGCCACTGTAATCATATGCAGCTATTGTTCAAACATTTGTCAATTTATTTGTGCCTGTCGTTGATGCTGAGTTGATTCACAAAAATTCCACCTCCCACAAAGTCACCGTGACCACCATGGCAGCTATAAAACACCGAAAAATACCGAACACTGCGATTTTTTTACAACTATGTGTCACAGTGTGCTCATCGAATAGTATGATCCTACAGAAACAGAAAACAACGTTGCACGTCATGTTTAATGCATATAAAATACCATTACATGCGACAAATGTTTTGTCCCTAACATGTTCTACACTGACCCTGATGAATTCAATCCACATCCTGCCACACACTACCTTTACGGTCCTTTCTGACAGCAACCTCCTATCGTAACCGGAATTCAGCAACTTTGTATCTTCGCACGAAACCAATTGCCCAACAAAAATACTCTATTCAGTTCTCATGTTCCTCATTTTAATTAAATAAGGGACCTACTTCGTGAGAGTTTCTCATGCGAAGTGTTACTTTTTTGTGATTTTGTCTTACTAACATATATCGGTTACCGTAAATTACTCTTTTATGGAATATTAGTCATTTTTTTCAATATTTAACTGAGCACGCTAGCCTGCTTTTCGAGTATTTGACACTCAAGGTAACTGTTCCTTGTAAATACAGCTTGTTCTCGGTAAATCTAAAGGCAGAAAGCTGGATTTGACGTTCATGTGACCGTTCGTCGTGATATATTCTTATAATAAAACCGACTAGATGCACTAATTTCTCAAATTTATTTTTGGGCTAAAACTCTACATGTTCTGTCCATCACCAGGAGTCTTTCACTGTACACACAGCAATGGTTGTAAGACATATACCATTGCTATGTGTACAGTGAAAAACTCCTGATGATGAGCAGAGGGACTGTCCGAAACATGTAGCTTTTTATTCCAAAAATAAATTTGAGAAATTAGTGCATTTAGTTGGTTTTATTATAAGAATAAGCAGAAAGATGGAGCGAAACACAATGACAATAATCAAGAGGACCGTCTACTATTATTGTCACAGTGCCTTGGTCTGATAGTGCAATTTTGAGTAAAACACCTAAAACTCTTACATAGTTTATTCCGTCCAATATGACGAAGTTAACAACCAATATAACACCAACAAATACACTATTCTATACCTTATGCGTCATGCAACTCCAGCAGTTGTGCTATTATATAATTTATGTGCCATGTAACACCAACAAATGCGCTATTCTATAATTTACGCATATTTTATATAATAATGGATTTTTTGTGTTAAATGATTTGTTTATTAAACTTTCTAGAAGTTCTCAATGATTGGTCCCTTCTAACGTGACGACAATCACAAACTGTCAGTTACGCCATCCGTAAGCCATTTCGTATTTAAGTCCTTTTGTCTGCTGAGTTGATAACCGAATCAATTTTAGTCGAATCGAGTCAACTGACTCGCCATAATGATGCAAACGCAGGCCCATACATACTGCATGGAATTCCTAGGCACCTTCGTCACAGTGCATTAGTTAAGTCGAGAGGAGGGACGAAGAGGGCCTCTTTTGCAAAATGTTAGTGGGTCAGAATAAATTTGACTTAACTGGATTCTACTCGGTCTGTGCGTCAGCAGTCATAGTTACGCAAAATATTGGCGTCAAATCATGTCGCACTTCGGCGTAATGAAATATTCTACGTACACTGGGTGTAAAAATAGGGCAACGTTGGAAACGCCTCCTTATAAGAAGGTGTAGGAATTTCCGGGCCAAGTTTTCTATCCCTCTAGTCGCCCCGCCCACATTTGCGTAGAGAAAACGCTAATATCCTTTCTTCTGTCTTACGATGAGCCTTGCAGCTTGACAAATGGCGTGTCAGCCTCACGTTTGAGCAAACTCGAATGTACACTCCTTACCAAAACTTAGTGAAAACATGAATGGCAAGAGCGCAGACTGCCATGACACCTGTGTCACTGTCAGCGTCCGCTGCTTCATGTGTTGCTGAACTATCGTCACCAGATCTTGCGATACTATTAACGCTGTATTACATAGTGTGAGTTATTAAACAGTTTCCGGTGCGAGTCCCGCGAGTACAACAACTCCACAGATATATCTCAATACAGCTGCCGACGGTGAGTTAAAATAAGTATTTTCTGTCGTCTTGGGGCTTTTCAAACACGACATTTTGGAAACTGGATCTCTGGCCTTCATCAAATGTAAAGTTTCCTACTTGGTTTTCCCTCTACAAAAGGGCAATTTCGATCAGTGGATCCAGTGAGAGAGAGAAAGACAGAGAGAGTAGCTCTTCCTGAGGGGCCATCAGACCAGGAACCTTTCTACCGCATGACGGAAACAGATCCTGTTTCACGAGTTTGTGGGTGTGAAACTTGGTCTGTTACATTGAGAGAGGAACATAGAATAAGGGTGTTCGAGAATAGGGTGCCGGGGAGGATATTTGGACCTACGAGGGACGAGGTAACCGGGACTGGAGGAGGCTGCAGAATGAAGAAATTCATGACCCGTACACCTCACCAAATATTATTTGGGTGCTCAAATGTAGAAGAAAGAAATGGATGGGGCGTACGGCACGTATGTGGGACAGGAGAGGTGCGTACAAGCGTTTGGTGGGGAAACCTGAGGGAAAGAGACCGCTTGGAAGACCTAGGCGTTGGCAGGGGGATAATATTAAAATGGAACTTAAACTTGTTGGGAATATGTAGTCTGGATTTATCTGGTTCAGAATAGCGACAAGTTCTGGGGAAGGGGGGAGGGGAGGGGGTCTTAGTAAGGTGGTTATGAACGTTCAGGTGCATAATATGCAGAGAATTTCTTGAGAAGCTGAAGAGCTGTTAGCTTTTCAAAAAGAATGGTGTCTCATAGAGTATGTTGGGCAGAGTTAATGAAACGGACACAGATCCAGTCTCGGACAAGTTGTGAAGGAACACCAAAGATTACCGACTATGCTTACATTTGTCAGAATAGCAGAGTCATTTAAAGCGGTAACCGTCACTCAGCTAGACTAAACATTATCCCACTCTATTGAAAGCGTTAAATATTTCACAAGATCCTGCCAGTTAACCTTATACGGAGCCAGCGGAGCCCAGTTTAGCCCTTTACCCCTACACCATCCGTCTGCAATCTCTCCTTGGGGTTTCGCAACTACAACTGTATACTTCATTTGTTTGTTGCCACAGTATTTGGTGAAGGGTACAAGTCATGAAGCTGCTACTTGTGCAGTTTTTACACCCCGTGTTACTCCCTATTTTCGGTCAAAAGTCCCCCATTGCACCCCGTTTGCAGAGACCCCGCAGGACTGGATACCACATTTCACACCCATACAAAACAGGAGGCAAACATTACTTGTACATTTAAATCGTTAAGTTTTTAGACAGTGGACGTGAAGATAAAAGACGTCTTAAATAAACAGTAGCAAGTATTGCTTGAATTTAATGACCTTTCAATTTCTGATCAAAGAAAGAGCTGTTTTTTAAAGGACTTTTTAATTATCCCCGTAATTTCTCCTGAATTATCTGACAATAATTTTCCTTACTCATCTTGTATTTCCGCAGCAGCTGGAAGAAAGGTTCTTTAAATTAATTCTCTAATTCGTTACATCATTGCACGCTTATATGCAGGCATTATCGGATGTATCGATACAGGTGATAAATTAAGAGACTGCATTAACCGAGATATCGAATATTCCCATCGCATATGTGCGAAATGCGCACTCTACGTTCCAGTTCAACCTTATTTACAACACAAATGACAGACACCAACAAAGCAGCCCATCACTCGATGACATTTTATCGTCGTATTTATCGATTATTATTATTATTATGACACAAAAGAATGAATTGGTGAGTCATGAGGTATGTGAAGAAAAAAATGCAAACGTGACTTTGATGTGGAGAGGTGAAAGGGAAATGAGACGTATGGAAGTGCTACTCTTGAATGGGTATGCTATTAAAATGGATGTAAAACCCATAGAATGGAAGGGACTCATACCGCTCGGGACAGTGACTGATATCGCTCAGGACAAGGACTGATATCGCTCGGGACACGGACTGATACGGCTCGGGACAGGGACTGATATGGTTCAGGAATGGGACAAGGAGCGGGGTCTTGCATATGCGGTAAGGGGCGTCTGTCTCCCATAGAATGAGGGGAATTTCTAGACTAGCTGAGGACCCATTAGCTCCTCAAAGATAACTCTTGTCCTTGGAAACAGTTTAATATTATTATTACTAAGTCATGACCTTTATACGTGGAATTTAAAATCTGTATACTCAATGGTCTCTTTATATATATATATATACATACACACACACACACACACACACACACATATATATATATATATATATATATATATATATATATACATACACGTTTGCGGACACACAAACCAACATTCACATAGATAATTCGTCTTATAAGAGAGTTGTGTTTGGTGGTAAAGGGAGCAGTGAGTAAAGCTTTGCCAGTCATCACCACCTAAAGCTGAGGTACAGAGTGTGTGGAGCTTCACCTCCACACTCCCTAACGCCTACAAGGTAAAGTCTTTAGGTAAAGAAATAAGTTTAGCTTCATAACTTCTGCAAAGTAAAATGAACTCAAATTATGGCTACCATACCAATTTTCGTAACGACGAATTCCTTGTGGTTTAAAATGTCCTCAAAAACATTAGGGGAATTAATGTCTTACAAATGAAACAAATGAACTTCCACAGTCGTACACATCAGTGGAAAATGTCCGTTCGAGTTCACAGACGAACTATTTCTGTCGCGTCTTCATCCGTAATGCATTTTTCTTGCTTTATCCAATTAGTAATCCTCCTCCTTCCTCCCCCCTTCCTATGATTTGTGTTATGTAAGAAGAGTTCATTAAATTCCTGCTCATCCCCGAGAGAGCTGAGTTCTTCTGGGCTATTATGCAGCGGGTAGTGGTAATTCCTTACCGACGTTTCGGGACAATCTATCAGTCCCTTCTTCAAGGGTCAATAATTCTGTACCCTTGAAAATGGGACCGATACGTTGTTTCACTGCGTAATAGCCCAGAAGAGGGCAGTTCTCGTGTAGTTCGCGGCGAAAGCTTGAAATCATTCATCCCTGGGAGTTCGTAACTTACAATTTCTTATGTTTATTGGACCGTGCATCATTGTGATAACTGAAGAATAAAAAAACAGCTAGATGTCACTTGTTACTTTTTTGTACTTCTTATAGGCTCAACATGTTTCGAGCATTACTATGCCCATCACCAAGAGCTCGCGACTATGATGCTGATTACCACATTGGTCACAGTTCTTGGTTGGAGGTTAGGTGCGGTTAGGCTGTAGTAGTGTCTGGGCTGCAGGCTGCAGCCCGGACACTACTCCAGCCCAATCGCATCTAACCTCCAACATACAGCAAACCAAGAACGATACGACCAATGTGGTAATCAGCATCATAGTCGCGAGCTCTTGATGATGGGCATAGTAATTCTCGAAGCATGTTGAGCCTATAAGAAGTACAATAAAATAACAAGTGGTATCAATTTTGGTTTTTATTCTTCAGTAACTTACAATCTCTATCTAGTTACTTATGTTAAAAGCACACGTTTCCTTGGAAATGGCATGAGAATATTTACTTATTTTGTCATAAACGATCGAGTGAACTTTTTGCCCTAAGCTTAGCGAAGCTGCTCTGTGTGAGAGCGCAATATTTTGCAGTTACGACGATGAAAATTAAAATACATGTGAAAAATTGGCAGCTAAAATCTTACATCTTACATATACCCTAATATGTTGATGAAATGATCAAATGATCGCGATTTCTTTACTTGCCTGTACTACAAGCTAGACTGCGCCATGATCGCACCAGTTACAAAGCGGTAGAGAGGAAATTGTTCACATTCTAGAGCTTGGCAGGCGGAAATGGAATAGGGAGAGAAATAAGGCAGAAACAGAAGAAAAGAAATAACACACACAAGACAAGACATGGAACTTGGTATCAATGCATATAATTCTAGGCAGATAAAGCTGCCGTAGTGTGCGTAAGTCAAAATTGAAGTAAGGGGCAACGGGCGAAGAAGTGAAAGAAGCCACGAAGTTACGACTTGTCCATGGGTAAACGCAACTGCAAGGAAGTCAACACGAGCGACGCGTTCTGCTTCGTGATTATGCGAACAAACGACGTCCAGTACAATTGTCAGTCCCGTTTCGTCGACGTTGAAAACGCGATCTGGGATAAAATTATGCGTTTCGAGCGCTTTCTCCAAAATCTTGAAGAATTTGTCGACATTTTCATTTTTGGAGCACGTACCAAGCGACAACATATTCTTTTAGCGTCGGAGATGAAATCAAACCAAATACTTCGTACCATCACTGATGACCCGAAAGGGTGCTTCATTTCACTTCAATCAACGCCCACGCCATTCTTTTCAGTTCATTACACGTCAACTCCTAAAACTTTTCCTCCATCAGCAGTATGTACTTCCCCAGCTCACCCTCTATAGAATCTGCTTGCTAATTTAGAAGTCCCTGCTTGTTTTTGTGCATAACTTGTTACGTAAAGGTCTGTAGTGTTGTGCGCTGTATCTGGACGTTTCTTGAGGTACCTATCCCCGTTGTCCTCATAGATATAACAACCTTTTACATGTCATCCTCTGTATATGACATTGTTAAGCTGCGTGAAACCGTTCTCGGTTTGCTTTGCGGTATTCTGGAAAAGAAAATTGACGTGAAACCTTTGCTGGAAAGTTAGAAAAACCTTGGCTCACATGTGGGCTACTCTATGGGCAGTCCATACTGCGCAAACGGCAAAGTGACTATTCTTAAAGTTATGCCAGTGTAATGGGCAGGCAGTTGTACAGCCTCGGAAGGTGCAGTCATGATAAATGTGACCGTATAAATATAATACCAAGTCCCTTATTAGATTTCTTGCCACAATGTAAAATTCACGCGCTTTTACGGAAGTTAAAACCGACGAAACAAAGGAAAAGACTAAAGAAGTCCATTCATTAACCCTTTAAGTTCTTGTGGTTACCATACGTACCACCAGGTTTTAAATTCAACAATTATACCTTCTGCCCATAGTGTGCGTTTACGTATTTCATAAAAATGTGAAAAAACAGCGATTATTTCCGTTAGTAGCAATAACTGGTTTTGTAACGGAGACGAAGATTGTTTACAGCGCGGTACGAACTGAATCGTTAAACACGATTCAGATGAATCTTAATCTTCACTGTGACGGCAGTGCCTTCACGGCAGTAACGTTCTGACGAGATATACTGTAACTTCGGAGGTTTTACAAACACCGTACACAGCAGTAATATGTCTAGCCCATATTTTTACTCCTCTGCTCGTAATAAAATGGGGCACGAGGTGTTGTAGTTGGTTGAGGCACTGGGCCAGAAGAATGCGGTTTCGATTCCCTCTGGTGTCATTGGAAATTTTCATTGGCTTAATACTTTCAGCCGCACTTTGGTCCTGGGGTCGAATCAGCCTATAACTAAAATGCATACCAGCAATAATTCCTGGGGGTAAAGGCGGCCGGTGCGTAGAACTAACAACACGGTTTCTCAAGCTAGAATCTATAGCCTGAAATTATTTACTATTATTTATTTTGAATTTCATTCAAAAATTATTTATACGTTTTCCGTAACGTAAGATGCACGTCCCCTTAAATCTTTGTTGTACATCTGTCATCACTTTAACACATGAAATACGACAACAAAGGAGATATGTATGCATTTAAAGCATTAATAATCACTGACTTTTATTTTTCATCAGTATGTTTTCGACGAGCAAATAGAAGAGTTCTTCAGAGCTTTTTCCTATAAAAATTGAGGTAATTTATCTCTTAAATTATACCTTTGCTCTTGTAAAAATGTTCTCTGGCATTAATAATAATGCAGAGACATCTATCGCTGTAAGTGAGAAATGGATTGAGTGTATGAGTGGGGTTTTCTTGCAGGGGGGAGCATGGAAGTGAAAACTTGGAGACACGAAAAGTAGAACTTCGAACCAAACGCGTTGTAACTCTCCTGGCTCTGGTGAACTTTGAGAATTAACGTCATTTATTCAAAGCTGGAACTTGACTCAAAGTTCGCAATACGTGACGGTGTTAAAGAAAGGATGGAGAGGGATGGTGTTGAAGCGAGAACAAGGGTCTTACTGAATCCCTTCCCGACTAACGTTTCTCCCTATTCGAAACCGTGGACCAGTTTTTTGTTAACAGGAAGATATTGCACATGGGCAAAACTTTATATGCGACAGGTTTTCTAGCCTGCAGCTGTAACTTGAAGTGAGAATGTGGACCCGCTTTCATGCATGATGTATCTGCACTCATGGGACAAGCATCAACTGATATGCTCAGTTCAGATAGGAATGGCCCATGCACCACGACTATACAAAAGGCCTAAACAAAAAAATATATATATTCTCTCTCTCTTCCTACAACTTTATTGCATAGTCGGAAGGCGGGTTTGTAGAAACAGAAAACAAACATGAAGATATGAGCATTCGGTAATACATATATATATAATGAATGTGCCTTTGTTTTCTCCCAAGAGTGAAGCTGTAAAAAACCCCACTTTTAATTGCCCGAGTGGGTAAGAGAATTCATATATGGTTACTTCTTATAAAGATAAAAAGGCTCTGTTACACGAAGACATAAGTACCGTAAATATAAAAATGTAAATCCGTGTAAAATTTAGTAAATTGTAACTTAGAGTGGAATGCTGAAGTAGGTATAGGAATTGTAACTAATAATGTTAATCTAAAAATGGTACCGTTGTTCCTGCCCACGCCATGAAGGCGTATAGCGGGCGTAAAAGTACAGCTCCACTCATTCTAAACCCTGGCACTTGGTAGAAGTGAGCGGTCGGCCTCACATCCCGGCCGTTTTGTTCTGGGGACTGGGACCCCGATTACAATTGAAGGAGGCTGAGTGGAACCCACAGTCTTCTGTATGTTTTGGAGAAGAGAAAAATCTTTTTCCCCTGCCGAGATTCGAAACCCGGAACGTCCAGTCCGTAGCCTACTCATTTACTAGGCTGTCCTGGCTCTAGAATATTAAAATAAGTTATCACAGAATCTATACTAGCAACAATATATATATATATATATATAGTGTGTATGTATGTGTGTGTATATGTGTGTGTGTATATGTATATATATATATATATATTTGTAATGTGACCTATTCTGAAGCCTTTTATTTAACGACACTGGCGTTTGGTAATGCTGCGTAGCGTCAGTGATGGATGACCGAATGAGTATGGAGCATTACTGGAACGATACTGAGAGGAGAAACCAAAGCGATGGAAGGAAGGCTCTTTCCAGTGCCACTTTGTCCAAAACAAATCCCACATTCATTGGCCTAGGATTAAAACCTGGGCAACCGCAGAAAGAGACCCGCGATTAACGGCCTGAACCTTCGCAGAGCCCGGGATTAATACTGCCAATGGATGTTAATAAACACATGTTGGTCATATGAAATAGATTTTTGAAAAAAAGGAGGTTATATAGAACCTGGTGTTGTCAGTAGTGTTGAATCTAAGGAGAAGAAGAAGATGATGGTGATTTTGACGACGATACAGGCCGACAGAAACAACATACTGTGCTGGGAACAGCGCTATGGGATGTATAGGAATATGAAGTTGGTATGAATTCCGTCATGATGTAATCACTACTGGTGTCATGAACCAGTCTGTTGTGACTAGTGAAGCAATTCAGTACACGTGCTCGAAATTTGGCATGTGGATCACTTCTATTCCATTTACTGCAGTCAACCAGGATTATGAATTAGAAGAGCCTTTATTTTCTAAAGCGGCGCTTCTCAAACTATGTGTCGCGTCGAATTTACTTGTCGCTTGCAGCTGCTAGCTGTGTCGTGAAAAATTCGACCATCCACAAGACGACTCACTAGCTCAATACCAAAACTGCCATAGCGCTGTCACTCTCTGAACGGATATAACTTCAAACTCGAATTTGGCATGAGAAGGACAAACGTTCGGCTCGTGTGCGCGTGCGCCATGTGCAGTCACAGCACCGCATAGCTCCCGAAGCGACATGACATGAAATTAACCACATCTTCATATTTACGATTATTTCGTTTTATGTCATATTTTCGGTATTACCTAAAGGCGTGTCGCTGTGTGACAGTTTTAACAATAAATATTGTCCATTTACGATAATTTATTTTTATTTCAATAAAATTTTGCCAATCCCAGAAGATGTGTCGCGAATGTAGACATCATCCATCAAGTGTGACACAGCACACTAATATTGAGAACCACCGCTGTAAAGGCGTGTCGTAGCAATGTGACGTCGAACTTTGCCCACTGTCTGATACATGACGACATTATCCACCGACCCACCTACGACTAGCATCTTCCGTTCAAGTTCCTACATTAAAAGTTCGAATGCCTTCCTCATCTCTCCCACTTATCCTGTTTATCTCTAAGCCTTTAATTATACCATGGAAGAAAAAAAGCTACTGCAGAATGCGTTAATAAATTCATTCGGTGCCGTTCTGTAACACAGAAGAGGGACTTCAAATATTCTGCCATCGCCTCATCCCACATCCTCCAAATTCATCATAATCAGACTCCATTCCATAAGCATACCGTACAATTTAAGCAGTACAGAAAGCATCGTAAAACTAACGAAGAACCAAATACATACTTCGGGGGGGGGGGGAGGGTTTTTTTGTTTGTTTTGGTTGGCAGCGTCAGTTCGAAATATCTTACACAAATGTTGATATAATATGGCTTCAGTAAATGTCACAAATCTGTCATGTTTTTCCAGTTTCTAGAATAAAAACCTTGGGCTTAGGGGACTTAAGATTTAACAGACTGACATAACAATAAAACATTTCAAGGTACGGAAATTGTAACACATAAGCAAAGACAACCACCCATGTCTCTTCCACCACGTATGTAGTTCTCATTCCTTTTTTAAGCAATCAGCGTAAACATTGCTGCGACGTGTTGTCAGGTTTAAACCGATAACGGCTTACAGTGTGTACTTCTGTGTATTTCTGAGAAGTTAAATAGAGACCAACTTGATTTCACTTGCTCTTTTATTTCATTATTTAATGCTCAATATGTTTCGGATGTTAATACATCCGAAACATATTGAGCATTAAATAATGAAATAAAAAAGCAAGTGACATTAAGCTGGTCTCTCTTTATTCAACTATCAAAATGATGCACGGTCTAATAAACATAAGATTCTGAAAAGTATTATTCTGTGTCTCTGTGTGCAGGTATTTTTGCGGGGCCCTGAAGGATTCTGTCAACTGTTACACCTTGGAAGTATCTTTCTTTGGGTACCAGCGCCCCAACTATCCAGGGATATTCCAGTACACAGAAGAGGCATGTATCCTTGTAACGAGAATGCAATTACAGCACACATAATAAAGAACACCCTTGTCCGCCATATTAATTTGTAAAAACATAACTGCAGCCAATACAGATAGATATTAACAAAAACGTAAATGTATGTGTACTTATAGGCCCGCATTAAAACACACACACAGCTCAAACAGTAACGCCATGAAGAGGTGTGTGTTAAAACAACATTGTTTTTATAACAAAACCAACTAGATACACAAATTTCTCAAATTTATTTTGGAATAAAACTCTACATAATCCTGGTAATTAACCAACTTGGTGCACAAAACCTTGTTTTGTAATAAGTTTATTAAATACCTCTACATGTTTCGAGCACTATGTACTCATCAGCAGAAGGTCAAAATTGCATTATACAGCATCTGGTATCATCACACACAGAGTGTGATGATACCAGATGCTGTATAATGCAATTTTGACCTTCTGATGATTTGCACATAGTGCTCGAAACATGTAGAGGCATTTAATACTTATTATAAAACAAGATTTTGTGCATCAAGTTGGTTAATTACTAGGATTATACTGAGATGCACGGTCAGCAAAACATCATAAAACTCTACATATTTCAGACAGTTCCTCTGTCCATCATCAGGTGTTTTTCACTGTACACACAGCAGTGGTATGTGTCATACAGGTTTGCTGACAGCTTGCGAGCAGGATCAGGACGGAGCTGCAATTCCGTCCTGATCCTGCTCGCAAGCTGTCAGCAAACCTGTATGACATATACCACCGTTGTGTGTACAGTGAAAAACTCGTGATGATGGACAGAGTAACTGTCCGAAACATGTAGAGTTTTATTCCAAAAATACATTTGAGAAATTAGTGCATCTGTTTGGTTTTATTATAAGAATTTCTCACGATGCACGGTCACTTGAACGTCAAAAGAAAATTGTTCTTCAGGCTGTGTATTTCAGGGTAGGCTTGGCAAAGTTTAGGTTTGCCTTGGCCACGATACGTTACGCAAGACAATACCAGTCGCAGGGTGGCTAAATTGCTCTAGCTAGTTCATCTCTATAGGGTTCTGACGATGGCACTGTACAGGAATCACTGATATGATTTTTTTGGACTTCGTTCATCGACTAGTTGTTTAATGAAGCACGGCTTGTCGGAAGCCGACTGCTAACGAAACGTCGTGCTTCAATAAATAATTACACGATGGACAAAGTCACAAAAAGATTGTCAATGCTGTATTTAGGCTCGTGCTGTTTGGCGAGTCGGCCCTAACTAGGCTAGGCCACGACAGAGCGTCAAGGCTCGAGCTATGTAGGCTAGGTTACGTGGGATAGTCACACGAGTTACTGCGGCTCCACGGAAGTTGGATGAATAACCCTAATTACGTTAAAACCCCTCCGCTTAATGTTGAGCGATGTACGCTAGTCTAAGCTAGGCCCGGTCTATAGGTAAGACTACTTTAGGACTAGCTAGTCTATGCTAGAATCAAGCTGGCTAGGTTACGGGATGCTGTAACAGGCTAGGCGTGGCTAACCCCTTACTGTATGGACAAGGTAAATTTCAAATTGAAGTTGCTTCGTCTTGCTGGTTGCCGGACGCTTTTCCTGCCTAGTACCTCCCTGCTTGCGTTGTCCCGTACTTGCTCTTCGCCCACACTTAAAATTCCTTGCCCTCCCTGTGCTTCTTATCTGCGTCTTTCTATTCCCTGCCTGCATTCCTTTGCCGTTACCTATACTGCTTCACTGTGCCTTATCTTGCATTGCTCAGGCCCTGCCTGTCTTTGACCACGCGTTACCCTGACTGTCCTGGCCTTTTAGTCCCTGGCTGTCACTGCTTTGCGCACCCAACACCTGCCTTGTCTGGACTTTCCTTGTCGCATCTCTATTAGCTCTTCACTTTCCCATGTCCCTGCCTGCCTAACAATGCATTTTCGTGTCATGCGATGGAAGGAAAACCAGGCAACATAAGTCAACTCAGGAATCATACTGTAAATTTCCTTGACATGATCATCAGATTACCGCCTGGGTAGGAATATTGCCCGCACTTATCTGGACTACTACCGAGCCACTGGGGTGATTCCAGCCCATGTGCCTGCACCTGTTGCAGCGTCCCCTGAACCCAGGAGGACAGCCAGATCAAGACACAGCCCATCGGCGCGTCCGCGCTCCCGCCCACGTACAACAAGAGGCAAGGCAGTACTTCGTCTGCACGAACTCACGGCTACCGACGACCGTGGCGGAAGTTCCTCCAGTGAGGGGGGTGAAGGTTCGCCTGTACACCTGGCACCACTGTCAACGCAACAAAATCAGCGCCGTTCAGCCGTTGTGCTGCATTACCCTGAGTTACCGGCCTCCCTTCCAGAACCGTCCGTGTCTGCAGGCTTTCGAAGCCTGGCAGGAAGGAAAATTGGTGGTGGAGGAGTGGTGTGTCACTCTGCAGTGACACCCGCCTCAAGGCCACAGCCATCACCGCCCTCCCCGCCGAGACTCGCCATCATCGATTTCAACAAACTAACACGGGGTGGTTTGGATCAGGCCACGGGACGAGGCCGTGGGCGCTGCAGTCGAGGGAGAGGAAGGTCAAAGAGAAGAGGCTCCAAGAAACATGGGAGTTCTCCTGAACCAAGTCAATTGTAGCCCCCAAACGTAATGCAGTCTTTTTATGGCCTGCGACGGATAATTCGCGGACCACCGACTGTTTTACATTTTACAGTCTGAACTGACCTGTTCTTTGCCTTTCTAGTAGAGATTCTGCCTTCGCTGGTATGGACACTGGCGCACTGCCACTTGGTCAGTTTTGTAATAATTTAAAAACGAAATCCATGGCCAAGGCATCACTTCGGCCGAAATAAAACGGAACGTATGCTTCCACTTCATTGCAGTAACTAGTGTCATTTTGCCAACGTAAAATTTGCGTACATTTTGCCACGGTCTATTGAATTACTTTAAGTCTCAAGAAGTAACTACACCGTTTCACTTCATGCCTCAAGAAGTAACTGTAAAGTTTTACTTTTTGTCTCTGTCTTGCACTGCTTCGAGGATCTTGTGCCACGACTATGGACCGAAATGAATGTTATTTGTTCGTTGCTGAAGATACGGAACTTGCGTAAAGCTGAGTTGGAATTTAGAGCAGCAGGCCTCTAATGTTAGATCTAGACAGCGAATAAGAGGAATCAAACACATCGTGCGGTGGTCTGGATGGTTATTGATTACTTTTCATCTGTCAGTGATAACTCGGAAGAAGGAAATGATATGGTAACTTGCTGAAGCTTAACTGCATTACGCATCCCAATATTCGAAGCTGCGAGTTTTTCATAATTGTAACTTGTGCTCAATAGAAACACAACTCCAAAAACAACCCTGTGTCCATAGAAGCAAGCCAACTGCAGATTTATCCCGCATACAGTTTCATATATGTAAGAAATGCTAAGGTTTGTCCCTCTGTGGGCTGTCGTAAACGGATATATATACACAAAAGCTGGGGCTGTTCTGTGGGTGTAAGCCCATTCCGCAGCAAGCAAGAATATTTGTGAATGCTCTGCTCTCATTTAACACGCGTTACAGGCGCGAATACAGTAGTCACATTCACTAAACACTACCCCCACAAGAAGCAAAACATACGAATGGAAGAATACTAGACTAGAGCAACATGCATGATTTTAAATGTAAATACTTTTGCTCTTACAACTCTTTAAATTTTTCCACAAAAATTAAACATTTTCTTGCACAAATTGTTAAGAATTTAGAGACATTTTTCTTCAAATAATTCATTTTAATTGTAAATATGGACAATGCAATTCCTAAATGCAAATGATGGGTAAGGAACGTGGCACGTATGGAAGACAGTAGAGGTGCATGCAGGCTCTTTTTTGTGGGGACAGCTGAGGAAAAAGAGACCACTTGGAAGACCTAGGCGTACATGCGAGGATAATATTAGAATGGATCTTCAAGAAGTGGAATGGGGACATGAGCTAGATTGATCTGGCTCAAGACCGGAACAGGTGGTGGGCTCTTGTGAATGTGTTATTGAACATTCGCTGCTCAGCAAGGACTCTGCCCCAAGGAGTTAGTTAATTAGATTACATAATGCTTTAGAACATAATTTACCACTATGTTAGGATAAAATGCCCTTAATAAAGAAATAAGACACTTCCTGGCAAACCAGTGAAAGCAGCGTTTCGGTACAGCTCAGATGTGATCACGAGAGGACGGATTTCTTTACAGTCATGTCGACTTTCCTACAAGAACTGTATAAACCCGTCATTCAGCTTATGAAGTTAGAAACAAAACCAAATGGAATTCTTGTTACGAATCTAACAGCACACTTTAACCCCTAGCCCACCACAATATAAACATTGGTTTTATTATAAAATCAGATCGTAAAGGTGTACAGTGCACCGCACCACGATCGTTCACTGTCAAATGATCCACAAAGTACAGTCTGTCACTGACCTAAATAATCAGGCCTCATGACACTGCTTCCTTGTAAGAAACCGAAGAGTAATTTTGGATGCCACTTGTTGCCATTATCAACTAACACTGCTTGTCACTTGTTGCCATTATCAACTAACACTGCTAAGTGTTAGTTGATAATGGCAACAAGTTGTAAATTAATACTGAATGAATAAACGATTAGTATTCAGGAGTAGAAGTCATTATAATAGAAGGTTACGGTGAAAGATCGAACCAAATCTCATTTGAGATTATTCTGAATACAATCAATACTTTATTTTGCTCTTCAACGTGTAACGATGGAAAAGTTAATAAATGTCAATAAATCATCTGTTGAATTTCAGTATCCTACAAGTTTGAAAACGTCCGCGTAGTATTTGTAATATCTCGCAAACAGTAAGACTACAGAAAAAAATGGGTTGAACATGAAATGTCTCGTCTACGTCTATCCGAAACCTTTTCGTTCTGGCGAACGTTTAGCACATATGTGAAAAGCCGGCAGACACCCATTTAGGTATTCTTGTAAGAGTGGCCATTACAATTGATTGTCGATATGAGAATTGAAATGACTTTTTTATCATTTTTCGTAAAATACCCCACTACTATGCGTTATCTCAGGCTTCCGGCGCGATGTAGACGAGATTCGCGCTCTTCTGAGTCGTTACGAAGCGTGTAGTGATCAATTCCTTATCGATGTTTCGGAACAACCTGTCGGGTCCCACCTTCAAGGGTCGACAGTCGTGTCCCGAAACGTCGGTAAGGAATTACCACGACACGCTGCGTAACAATCCAGAAGAGCGCAGATCTTACCTCAATACTAAATTTCAAACACGAGAGGCAATGTAAGTACAATAAAACATTGCGACGTTTTCAAATTCAAAAGCAAAAATTCTGCCACGTCACTGTGAACAGTACAAAAATATTGAAACTACTGCCACCAAAACGAAACAATGCGTTCCCTTCGTATTGTTGTGCCATACGCAGCTGTCAAGAATATAAAAATGCTGTGTTGCTATGGAAACGTAAAATTGCATTGTTGTCGGGCTACAAAGAATGTCGTGCTGCTGTCGACAATGCAAACGTACTTGGGTATTCATGGAAATAGGCCGAGATTTTTGTTCGATTTTAACCAAATTTGATTTTTCTCGACATCTCTTCACATAAGTTTCACCGCAAATCCGCTACTAATGGCAGACGAGTTGCTACATGAGGACTTCTGGCAGACATGCCGAAGGTAATATATGCTTTGACGCGAACTTAGCAAAGGCGCCTAACAAGTCCGATAGGCGGTACTCCATGTCTTACATACGTACAGAAAACCAAATGAATTACAACAGGGGCTCATCAGGGTTGCAAACGCGCCTAAAACCAACACGCTGTTAGCTGAAATCGTTCGTAAATACCAACGCGAATATTCTAAGGAATAATCCGCGGAGACGCAAGACGCTGAAAATCAGTTTTAAACATAATTGTAAGCAACTGAAATGCGACGTATGAGTAAACTTCGTCACAATTGGCAGTTACAGGCTAGGTGCAGGTAAGGACTGTGGAAATAAAAAAAAAAGTCTTGTATTGGTAGCTTGATTCACGCGACAGGATCGAAAATTATACCGTAACTGTACATTGAAGCAACGCACGACAAAGCAATGCGTTCCACTGAAGTTTATTGACACGTTCACACAGCCATTATTGCATCTATAATTAAAACTTCTTTATTTTCTAGTACATACAATACTTTTTACTTGAAGCTCACATTCTGCAACTGTGTGTGTGCGTGCGTGCGGGGGAGATAACCTTAAAAACGCGTATGAAACACAAAAAAAAAACAGTGACTGAAACTTGCTGGTACAGTAACGACGTTTGGGGGACCAAACAATAGATGTTAAGCAATTTTCCATTTTTACAAAATGTATGCCGGTCGTGAGGTTTTCACAGCGGTGTAGCTGAGGATTCCGCTCTTCTGGCATATGGCGCTGCATCGGTGAGAAGTCGGATCCTGACGTTTTGAGGGAAAGTGGCGCCCTCATCTTCAAGTTTCTAACTTTCGAAACTTGCTGAAGAAATGTAGGTGGACCAAGGAAAATACAGACAAACCAAACCACAGAATCACCCTGGGTTGGCCCACACCAACCTCCTGCTGTTGCTTCTGCTACTACTGCTGCTGCTGCTGCTGCTGCTGCTGCTGATGATGATGATGAAAGATACAAACATAAAAAAACCTGATCCATTACTCATTTTCAAAAAACTGAGTTTTCGGATTTATGCTTCGGCCGTCTTTTCCAGTGCCCTTCAGATATGATATGTATATTAAATTCTAACACTGTTGTAAAAGTATTAAAACATTTTAACCTTTTCTTATGTATAATTGATGAGACACAGCAACGTGTATTTTATAAAACCCTAAAACAGAGACCTCAATTCCAAACTTCATACAATTGCACACAGTTTATTTTATGTATTTTATACTACTGGTCTGAAGATGGCCCTCGGAGGTCGAAACATACTGCGAAATTAAAGATATAACACTTACTGGTTGTGTTGACGGCAGTTTATTTCCCTCGTCATTATATCTAACACAACGTGGTGACAAACGGACAAAAAAAAGGCACATATGCTACTGTGCGCTTGAGCCCCAAACACAATGATCTGGCTGCAAAGCGGGCGTAGGTGTTCAGTTGCTCCGCACACCCCTGCGTTGACTGCATCCACCTGCATCGTGCGTCAGTGTCCACTAGAGACAGTCTGTAACCGAAATGAAGCCGGCTGCGAAGTATGCTTGCTGAGGGGGACTGTGAACCCCACGTTCCAAAGGACACGAGCACTTGCTGTGCCGGGGTATCAGGGGCGAAGATCAGCCTTGCAGGCGTGCGGGTATGGTTACCGCTTCACACAGGAAAGCTAGCCACTGCTCATGGCACGCACCGTATGCGGATGGCCAGGTGTTCAGTGTCTCTCCAGCGTTATCACCTTGCTAGACGATGTTTGAGAACCAGCTCCGTACTTCTAGAGATTCCAGTAATCATCCAGCTAGTCATAAATCCCTTGGCTTTTTACAGAACCCAGTTTCAATTGCCGAATTCAGCCCGCCACCCGGAAACCTCCGTGAGCCCAATAAATCCAGTCCTCACGTTCCACACTATTTAGGATCAATTTCAATACTACCTCCACATTTACGCCTAGTTCTTCCACGTGGACTCTCTGCTGTGTTTTGTAAGTAGAATTTTGTAGTTGTTTCTCTTCTGTCATCCAAGCTACAGACCTCGCCCATCTCATTCTTTATTAGATCACCAAGATAACATACGGCAAATATAAATATAACGGCTGCTCGGCACTTAATCTCCCCCACCTTCCCTTTACTCCCTTCCTCGTACGTCCAAATATTTTCCTCAGTTATATATTCCCAAACACTAAAAGAAAATAATAACCCCTTGTGATCAGTCTAATTATGATTCCCTAATAGTGGGTGTTTCAGCCGGACCCAGTGGCCGCGCCTCCTATGGCATAGATCTGGGGCCGCTCACTTTCTGTGATTGCGGGTTCGAATCCCATTGAGGGCATGGATGTTCGTCTCTTGCGTTTGTTGTGTGTTATAAGTAGTGGCCTCTGCGACGAGCTGATCGCTCGTCCAGAGAAGTCCTACCGAGTACGCGTGCGTCCAATTGTGTGTGATATAAAGCCTCAACAATGGGGCGACCTAAAACTGACTTGGGCTGTTGCGACACAGACATTATGGCGGTGTACTATATCGATATAGCATACATACACATATATGACCGTCTAAAAAGTCTGGAATACTGCCTAATATGTACCTAACGTATGCATGCCCCACAAATATATTAAGTCTTTAACCCTTGCAAGCGAAGTGGTTTCTGTACGTACCGCCTGTTTGAATATTAAAAGCTCTGCACTTTGATCACAAAGTAAATTAAAATTAAATGCCTATTGTGCTCCTCACAATAAACAGCATTTTTACTATCGGTTTTTGAGACAGTACGATTTTCTATTTGGTACGAACTCAATTTTTAAATGTTTTCTTACATGAAATGTGCACTTTGATTCACACTTCACATGTTGCATGTAGTGTGTGTGACAGCATGGACTGCTAGCTGAAGTGTGACGTACCAGCGTGCACGCTTATTACAGCCGATTGCATTTCCAGGACTACATATTACCAACTTTTAGAACTGTGAGCCCACTCGAATGGTTAAGCCGGTTTCAATACATCGCTGAGTAGTCGTTCTGTTCTGGTGTCCGTTCACAATTCACAGATGTATCCCTTGCTTAATGGACATAATCATTTTCAGTAGAATTACGTACTGTGTCACATACATAAAGTGATGGGTATATATTCTAGGAAACTGATCTTTTCCCTTATCTAGCTCATATGTTTCACATCGTGAATCACCACACTAAATAATGTATAGCAGTATTCATGTAACAGACTGGCACCCACGGCTACTTTGTATATATGCAGAAGATAAAAGATCATTGTGAATTTGGTGGTCACGACAGTAGCTGACGTAGTCTATAACACGTATATATGAGCCTGCAAACATATGGAATTGTTTTATCTCTCATTTTTAAAAGAGAACAGGTTAGTAAATCTATATAATAAAAAGCAACTTGATGCACTATTTATACTCGGTTTATTTCGTCAATCAACCTCTACATGTTTCGGGCATATTCGCAGCCCATCACCAGGAGGTATACTGTATATATGCAACAACTGGTACGTGTTGTGCTTTTCAGTTGACTGTCTGTTGGCCTGGCCAACGGACACTCAACTGAAAAGCACAACACGTACCAATTGTTGTATACAGGGTGTCCCAGGAGGAATGTGCCAGACTTCGGGAGAGTGTTCCTTATGTTAAGGTATACCGATATAACCCAAAACACCTATATCCAAAGTTGAACGGTTACGGAGATAATGGCCT
>Ga0123354_10001731_pt1 | contig 27385 bp, 19 predicted proteins | sample TergutLab28metaG_2_FD_97872 | JGI IMG/M metagenome (GOLD analysis project Ga0123354, IMG submission 97872) | Labiotermes labralis P4 segment gut microbial communities from Petit-Saut dam, French Guiana - Lab288 P4 | ecosystem: Host-associated > Arthropoda: Insects > Digestive system > Gut ... | reverse complement strand
GTGAGTGCGGTAATGAACCTTCGGGTTCCGTGAAATGCGGGGAATTTCTTGACTAGCTGCAAACCAGTTAGCTTCTCAAGAAGGACTCTGCACCATGGAGTAAGTAAGTAAGTATGTAAGTAAAGCCAGTCCTTCATTGATCTCTCTTTAAAACACCCACATTAACAGCTGTCATTGGCGATCTTGCACGATGAAACTTCCATAGAAAACGAAAAATACCTTATTAGACAGATAAGTACAGGGCAGGCGAAGAAAATGTCGAAGTCAGAGTTAGTTGTGAACACCTTTAGTTCATTTTATAAAGATTCGTAATATCGTAATTAGCTTAATTTCATTGTTTGTAACATAAGATTAATGAAAATTTGTTTATTTGCTTAACATTCCTGAACCGAAAGACGCGAATTTTACAGCATTTTCGATTAACCTGGATTACGGACGAGAAGAAATTTATTTTTCTTTGTTCGCGTAATATTTCATCTTAAGTCATGAATAAATTAGGAATTAATGAGTTTAATATTGTAAATAGCAAGCAAATTCAAGTTGAAATCTTTGACATGATTTTGTTTAAAATATTAGGCAATTTCTGTAAGATAGCTTTAAATTCGCATTACGCAAACTCAACATTTAGATGAGGACTGCTCTGATTGTGGAAGTAACTTTATTTCCCATGTTTTATTCAAGTACAGTTTGTGATATTCCTCTTGAACGAACAAAAAAATTACCAACTGCAGTATGAATAGCATCATCAGTGCACATAAGTGAGTTCATTATGACTGTACATAAAGAAAAATGCCAAGCGTACCCTTTATTGTCTATTTTTCAGCGAGGTCGCCATCGTGCCTGTTTGCCGTAATGCGAAATTTCAAGACACATAAATCTGTCATAGTATGATGGATAGTGAAGTGTTTGAAGTAGATATTTTATGAACTTACGTAATGAGAAAATTTCGTGACTGACATAGGTCAGTTACTCTTGTTTGAGTAGTGAACTGAAATGCTGGGATGATTTAGGTATGTAGCTCGGATGGAATCAAGAAGTATGTGATAAATTTATAGTCTGCCATTTGGATATTTTAGTTTGGAATACCGTGCAGGCAGCTGTATCTATTAAGATGGACCTATAATGCATTGAAATACTCATTTGACTTTTACAGTTGGTCCTTAGCGTGATTTGGACACACAATTTGTGTTAGCACAAGACAATATGAATGGCCGGAATTGTGTTTTTTAACTGGTAGGCGGTAGCAATAATACTGTTAACGATTCTGAATCGTCTGTAACCTTATGCGTTGAAGGAACTGGTTATGTTGTATTTCTGTATCTGTGGTTCTTTCGTATTGTACTTAGTTCTGTCACCTTTCATCCCATGGGCAAATACTTAAAAGTTATAGGTCATATACGCTATGGGTTCGCTGTAGGCCCATACTTTTCGAAATTGTTTAAAACAATAATAATAATATAATAATTATAAAGACAGCTACACTTGTAACATCGCACATAATGCGGAAAGTACTGCAATGTGAAGCTTGAAGCTTGAGCGGTGGGGATCACCGCTGGTTCAAGAGATGTACCAAGAAGAAAAGGCCTCTGACAAGAGATATGCATATCGTATAATAATAATAATAATAATAATAATAATCGTAAATGTCACTGCAGTCCAATGCGGACCTTAGCCTCCAAAATGAACATTTCTCAGTCAGTCCTGTTTTTTGACCTCCCGTTCCAATTCGTAATTTTGTATTTATTAGTAACAACAATAATACTACAATTAATTTAAAACAGTTTGTTTACTCGTTTGAAATGCTTTATGATACGTTAAAAATTCTTAAGTTAATTTATATTTTCCAGTTTGTTTTAGGAAATTTTTTGGGTTTAAATTCACCATTGTGTTACAACTCTTGATTGGGCTACGTATGTAAGTTCAAAGAAATCTGGCGTTTCGTTATTACATAACTACGTGCTTCGGCTTCTCTGAGCCATAATCAGAGAGAACCAAATCCAAGAGAAAACATGCATAAAGACACTATTGTAAGCTATATACTCACTAGAATCCGTTCTTAATTCATGTACAAGAAAATATCTTCGATGAATAATGGGGCTTCTGATCAGACCCTCGGGCCACGGGGCGAGCTTATAGGCCTAGCCGCCGTCTTGTTCTGAGATATTATACTGAATATGTAACGCATGGCCGAAGCCCAAGTGGCTCTCTGTGTGTCTCTTTGGCCAATAGTTATTTTAGGTGAAATTTCAAACTCAACGATTCCAATTCTGAGTTAAGATTATACTAAAAACGGATTACAGTTGTGTATCAATAACAAATCATATTAAGCTCAAACATCCAGCAACCAAACGGGGGGGTTGCCGGACTGCACCCCTTGGCCCCTAAAAATCGAAGTACATCAAACACACAGATTTGTTAGACACAATCCTACCAGACTTTTACGTGATCTGCTCTTCACCGGAAATCAGCCACTGAAATTGGTTGATAAATGGTACGTTTCCACGATGGAAAAAGAAAATAAAAACATAGAACATATTACATGAACTTAAGAAACCAAAAGCATTAGACCTTTTGATGTACAGTAGGTGACTGAGGCATGGAACATTTGGTTATGTGCAGTGGCCAACTTTATTATGTTAGAGTTACAAATAGGATATGATTCTTGTAACATAGTTTTTGAAATCAAATATAAATTATACACACACACACACACACATATACACACAATACATATATATATATGTGTGTGTGTGTGTGTGTGTGTGTGTGTGGAGAGAGAGAGAGGGGGGGGCCGCAGGTTCAGTCCCATCCCCCCAGTAAAAATTCTGTGTACGTGCCTAGTGTACATAACAAGGAATATGTATAAAGTGCTCAGCTGCGCGTGAGGAATATTATAACTGTTTCAAAGTAGGACACTCAACAAATCTGTACTCTTTATTAAATATTTGGCAGAATTGGCTGCCCCGGACCTTGTTAGGAAGAGTGGCAAATTTTAGCGTAGGCCTTTTCGTACATAATTATATTCGTGATAAGGAGACTGTAATTTCCCCTTTTTTGAGGGACTGAGGAAAACTAAGAAGAATCTCGGGATAGCCGATCGCTTGGAACCCCCATTGCTCTCAAGAAATAACAACCTCACAGCTTGACACTTTGAGATCGGCGCAGATTGGGGTCAAGAATTCAAAGCCCTCTTCAAAATTAACCTGGCTGATTTTTTTATTGTACTGTGGCGGCTTTTTATTTTACTCAGAGTCCCGTCTACTTTAATAAAACATTGCAGCCCAAATGATAGAAGCAAGATTGACAGGGCTTGTTTGTTGGCAGAAAAGTCTCAGACTTGTTGCCCCTCGACGATCCGCGTTGTAACTTATTTCCACTAGTTAGTGTTTCAACTACAAACAGCAAGCAAAAGAGACGATTGAAGCAATGTTTTTTACACCTCGCTGACTACACTTGTGTGCTTATTTGGTGTGACGGCTTGCGACATTTTATGGCCTCCTTGTAAAGATTGACTTTTTAACTGTTTGTTTATCTTCCTTTTTCTAATTAATGTTGTTCCTGTCCTTTCTTGTTCTTTCATTGTCTACTCTTATTTCTTTCAATTGTATCTCTCTTCTGCGTCACTTGTCTGAACTCTACTTCAGTTTCACGTACCTTCGTTTTGCTGATAGCCACGTCGTATTACCTGATTTTAAAATTAATTAGTAACAACTTTACAATTTATATTACGTACAGCATACTTATGACATAATATAATATTTTCTAGTGTAGTGGTACATCCAAATTTTAGCAATGTATACACCGATCTTTTTGTATCATTTGATATTACTTCACAAAGGAGTGCGAATATTAAAAACTTTAATGTCTGATGTATTTAGATTAATTAAAGCACAGTTCCTGAAGCGGTAAACCTCAAACGAAAACCTGAAACATATTTGCAGATGTTTGTCAGTTTTTACATATGGACTGATTTTAGCTGGCTTAGTATGCGGATATGCCGCAGGGTTTTGAATGTGGTAATAAACAATCGCGCGGCTTGGAAATTCTTGACCAGCTGAGCGACTATTAGTGTCTCATGTAGGATTCTGTTCCATGGAATTTTTTTGATTTGTGCCTTTGTTCTACTCGGCAAGACCATTTTCCCCCCGTTTGTCTTAAAATTCCTTTGGTCCCTTTACTAAGTGTGGAGGCTTATGACGTAACCAGACTGTACACCTATCCAAATCTCGCACATTAAGATGCCAAAGCCGTTGGCTTGCTAGTGGTATTGTGCTATAAACGAGCTCCTTCTTCGTGGTGTTGCGGGATAACCTTTACTCTTCTTATGCTGTTTCCGTTATAACCCCTTACCTTGAAGACTCCAGCAGCGCCAATGTGGCATCTCTGGAATTCGCCTAACGAGAAAGCCAATGTATAGCCTATATATTATTAGTCCCAGGCCTGCATAACCTAACTGCTAAAACTGACATAACTAGTTATATTTGTCGACGGAAATGGCGAAACGGAGTCAGTCTGTTGAGAATCTAATTTGAAAGCTCTTCATGGACGAAAAATCCGTTTTGTAAATTCAGTTCTGTGCATGACGTCATATTTGTAATGAGAAGTGAAATTTCTGTCTGTAATTACTGTGTGTAACGTGTGATGGGTGTGAAACTTGGTCGTTGACATTGAGGGAGGAAAGGAAGCTGAGGGTGTTTGAGAGTATGGTGTTGAGGAGAATGTTTGGACCTAGGAAGGACGAGGTAACGGGGGAATGGAGGAGACTGCATAACGAGGAGCTAAATGATTTGCACTCCTCACCCAATATTGTGCGGGTGATAAAATCTAGAAGAATGAGATGGGCTGGGCATGTGGCGCGTATGGGTGAGGAGAGGGGGTATATAGGGTCTTGCTGGGGAAACTGAAGGGAAAGTGACCACTGGGGAGACCTAGGCGTAGATGGGTGGATAATATTAGGATGGATCTCCAAGAGGTGGGTTGTGGGTATATGGACTGGATTGGCCTGGCCCAGGATAGGGACAGGTGGCGGACGCTTGTGAATGCGGTAATGAACCTTCGGGTTCCGTGAAATGCGGGGAATTTCTTGACTAGCTGCAAACCAGTTAGCTCCTCAAGAAGGACTCTGCACCATGGAGTAAGTAAGTAAGTAATGTGGGTGCTTCTCTTGCAGGATATGAGGGTCTGTCAGAGGTAAGCCTGCTGGAATATAACGTAGTGCAAAGTGGTGTATAATTACCGATATTTCGGGGCATGCGGTAGTGCAGTTGTTTTAGACGCAGCGCTACATGCCTGAAGGTCGCGGTTTCGATTCACAATGATGTCACTGGAATTTTTCATTGACATAAACCTTTCGGTCGCACTACGGCTTTGGGGTTGACACCACCTATAACAGAAATGAGTACTAAGAATATTTCCTGGGGGGAGGATAAAGGCGGCAGGTGCGTACAGCTGACTACCTTACTACCTACTTACGCCGATTGTCTTGAAATCTTGCAGCCTCAACCTCCTGGAACTATTAGGGCCTCTCCAGGCCTGTAATGGGATTGCTTTACCTTTACCTTCATCTTGAAATTAAGCTCGAAATAAACCTGTATAAAAATTAAAACGTTACAGATTCGAAACGTGAAGAACTTATACCCAGTCCACATACCAACAAATGCACTATTTATTAACTTGGTTAAAAGTTTTAAATTTACATTAACATACCCAATAATATCGCTCCTACGTGTTTCGGTCTTCAATTACCATCATCAGGGAGCTTTATCTGTACCTACTAAAGTTATATTTATGTGAAAACACTCGGTAACTAGGTAGTTAGGTACAGATGAAACTCCCTGATGATGATCACTGAAGACCGATACATGTAGGAGCGAATTTATTGTGCATTTTAATGTAAATTTAAAACTTTTAACCAAGTTAATATGTAGTGCATTTCTTCGTGTGTGAACTAGGTAAATTTCAAAATGCACGTTGCAACGATAAAGAAAGTGATGAACTTTATTTCAACAGCGCACATTTCGAAGTCTACACACGTAGAGAGACGTATAAAAAACTAAGATTCGGACCCCACTGAAAATAAAACACATACTTAGATTTTCCTATGATGACAGTGCTTTACACATTACACGTTACACTTCACACATTACACACTACACATTACAGTTGCACATTACACGTTACACGTTACACACTACACATTACACGTTACACATTACACATTACACGTTACACGTTGCGCATTACACGTGACACATTACACATTATACTTTACACATTACACGTTACACATTACACTTTATGCATTACACGTTACACATTACTTTACGCATTACGCGTTACACATTAAACTTTACGCATTACGCGTTACACATTACACGTTGCGCATTACACGTGACACATTACACTTTACACATTACACGTTACACATCACTTTACAAGTTACACGTTACACATTACACATTACACGTTAAACATTACACATTACACGTTACACGTTACACATTAAACATTACACGTTACACATTAAACATTACACGTTACACATTACACATTACACGTTACACATTACACTACACGTTACATATTACACTTTACACGTTAAACGTTACACATTATAAGTTACACATTACACGTTGCACATTACACTTTACACGTTACACATTACCGTTAAACGTTACACATTACACGTTACACATTACACTTTATGCATTACACGTTACACATTACACGTTACACATTAAACTTTACGCATTACACTTTACACATTACACGTTACACATTACACTTTATGCATCACACGTTACATATTACACGTTACACATTAAACTTTACGCATTACGCGTTACACATTACACGTTACCCTTTACACATTACACATTACACTTTACGCATTACACGTTACACATTACACGTTACAATTAAACTTTACGCATTACACGTTACACATTACACGTTACCCATTACACATTACACTTTACGCATTACACGTTACACATTACACATTACACTTTACGCATTACACGTTACACGTTACACATTACACGTTACACATTACTCATTACACATTACGATGCGAATCATGAAAAGGTGAAAATTTCGGATGTTCTTCTATAATTAGTACCATTCATAACTCCATGATCCTAGCATTTGAGGAGGCTGAAGATATGCCAGTCTTCATAATTTTAAATTTTATCAATGCCTACATAATTACTTCGCATATTTAATCACAATAGACATAATAATAGTCGCTTATTTATTCTCTGATCTATAAGTGGGATGTTATGTCCTTGGATTAATTGAAGATGTGTGGGTTTAACTCGAAAGTATCTCTTGTATTTGTCGAAATTTTGTTTTGTTTTGAGGTAGAAAAACATATTAAAAATGTTGGAGGAGAAACCGCGAGGAAATTATTTGGACCCAAGATAAAAGCTGTGAAGCAGGACCGAGTAAAATTTATAATAAAACTTAGTGAACAATAATTTCTCTTCTCCACCTTGTAAGTAATTGTCAAGGCCATTAGACGAGTCAGAATAATTCATTTGGTTTAGTGAACGGGGTGCAGTTAGAAGGTCGCGGAATCGGGGTTTGATTTCCAGCAGAGGCAAGACATTTGTCTGGTCTCCAAAGAATTCAGATCTGCTCCGGAACAAACCTACTTTTCATGTCGAATGGGTACCGAAGATTGTCTTCCCGGGGGTAAATCGCTTGGGGCATGATGCCGAAGATAAATTTCGTGGTACTTTCTCCATATATTTTCCCAAACTTTGATGAAGCACAGACACAGTATTTCTTTACTTTTAGAGTTACTAAATCCAGAATGGTAAAATAAACGCTAGTTTATGTGCGTGCGAATGAAATAAGATGACCATAAAAATTTTAACAGCAAAACCAAAATAGATCATTTTGATGTATTGATTGTAATATGGCGGCTATATATATTATTGAAATATTTTTAGACCACAGGAACTGGATCCATTGACTCGTGACAAGCCCCGTTGTCGGGTTGTTTCTGAAAAAGTTACGAGAGATCCAATTAAATTAAGTCAGGGGATTTTGTAGCTGTTAAAAAACTGCCCGATTTTAAGGAATCTGCAGTATTCATTTACTACCTTACTCCTTAGCAGACTGTGGGGTGCCTTATTCAAAACTATATATGTATATATATGTGTGTGTGTGTGTGTGTGTGTGTGTGTGGGCGCGCGCCAGCGTTAAGTTCTAAGAATGGCAGCAAGTAGCCAGTTTTACGGGTACGCTACACAGAATTTAGGTCTGAATGAAATAGAAATAGCTTAGTAATTCAGTTAAACAATTTATTTTATTAAAATATTTGACAGAGCGCTAAAGACAATTGCAGGTAATAATAATAATAATAATAATGTTAGAGATAAAAATAAAGTTACTAATTTGTTTTCATTTAATTTCATATACGTTCTGCATGATATTTAGGACACCTGTGTACGAGTATTACTGAATCTCTGGAATACCAATACTTTTGTGCTTTTATCAAAGATATGGATTGTTGTACTTTAATTCACAGTTTATAGGGGAAGGTACTGTAAATTATTACTTTACTTATTTGAAAATTTATCTTTCTAATAAAAATGAAGTTTCTTTTCTTTTATTTAACTGTGTTTTGAATGTTTTAGAAAAATTGTAGACAAGTAGTCTTGAATATATAGTGCCTGTATAAGGTGTCCAGTGTTAACAGTTTAATTAATAAGTGAAATCCTATTAAAATTAGAACGACCTTTACCGTTTTTATTCAAAATTATGATATATAAAAAATACAGTAATAGCTAGAAATAATAAATTTTGTTTTAACATCTTGTATAACAACGGGGAAATCATATAGATTTATTTGACTTCGAGGGCCTCGTATTTTCAACATTTGACCCGCATGGAGTTCCCTTTTGTCTTCCTTGTTATATCCGACTTCTATAAATGCCAAATCCTGAAACTCCTTGCTCTTGCCTCAAGTAGCGTATTTAACCAGAGACAGCAAGTTATTTTGGACTCCTGTTTGAGCACTGACACTATATATGCCACTGTAAATATATTTTAAAATAAATGAACTAACCGAATTTGGTGCAGAACACTTTCGTGGTCTGATCCATTCCATTTCATTATTAGAGTTTCAAAATTCATCTTTCCCCTGCGGGAGATTGGTGCAGTCCATGAAAGGAATGGCCAAAAGAGCTTGTCTGACGTGGGCAGCAGGTGTCCGCGACAGGACGCACGCCCCATGGTCATATTCTGCACAGTTACTGCGGCAACAACCAACATAGTCGTTGAAAAGATGAGAATGTGCACACACACATATAGGCCAGTAATTAAAGTGCTGCCTGGCTCCATATATTGCCAATGAGATTTAACAGTGAGTACAAACTTAGCAAAGCAAGCCACATGTGTGCCGTACCAGAAGACCGATCCAATATGTCCGTTACACGCTTGCTCCCAGATGGGTTCTCGAGTTGTTCTGAAATGAATGGCTTACATGGAGCCTATCTTTTGCATATACACTACACACTGTCTCACTCTGCGTGTGTTGGCTTTGGAATTAAACTGATTGTTCCTTCGGTGACTTGATCTCGATTTGAATAAGTATCCATTTTGGAGAGGAAGGGTTTTGTGCGCAAGATGAGGTTGTTGGCAGTGGACAGTGCTCATTCCATACTTCTTATCGATTAACTTCCTTGCTTCCTGCAGCGGTACGCTTCTGTGTTCATAATTAAAAGCGAGTTATATGGAACAGACTACAGCCTGGTTAGTTCTCGGGTCTTACACAGTTAAGAGTAAGAACAGTGTCAGTCCCACAAAGGCTCCTTTTCTTATTGAGCCCCCAGTGGGCTAAATGTTTAGTTTGGCTTAGGAGCCAGTAACTTGCCAGCATTCGTTTGGTAGCTAGTTCAGATCTCGGCCCAGGACGCTAGTAACATTAACCCCGTTAATGTAGTTTCAGTCGTTTTTGTAGACTGAGTGCCATCACATTTGTTGGCATCATTCGAAGCTGGCATTTAATTAACACTCAACTTATTCTAGGATGCAATAAATTTGTTCCTCATGCATAATGAATATGAATATGAATATACCTTTAATTGTACAGTTAGTTGATTAAGGGCCGTAAAACACAACAGACGAAACACCAAAACCCTTTAAAATTTTTCTTACTCTACCGAGTATGTTTTGGAAATTACTCGTATGTTTCATCGTCAGGGGCCTCTTTCATTAGAAAAGAATCACACACACAAGTGTGTGGGTCTATACCGACAATCCATTTCCACTGTGATTATTACATCTGCAATATGAAAACAACAATTAAAATCTAACATTTACGCCCCTCTTGTAGATTATGACGTGGTTACAGTGTAAGTAATTGTTGAAAACTGCAAATAGCTATGTATTTAAAGCAGTTCATAAAGAAAAAATATACATCACAATTTTGGTTAATGTACTAAATGTCCGTGTGTTTATTTTCCGATATTGAAGCTAGAAGCAATAGTAGCTCGTATCCTCACGTTCTGATTTGTCGCAATTGAAAGACAATGGAGAGTGTAATAATTCTAGACGTGGGTATAGAATTATTACACTCGCCATTTACTCTTTTGAGCCATTCCTGTTAAGACTCCACAAGAACTTCCACGTATCAAGAAATGCATGCTGACGTGAATTAGAATTGCCCCTCTCTCCCATGGCCCTACAGCCCTATTTGGCCTAGGCTCCCTAATTGTTAAGGTTTCGAGATCACATTCACACACACCACACTCGGTAGGACTCCTCTGGACGAGTGATCAGCCTCTCACAAAGTCCTACCTGACAACACACAACACTCACAATTGAGAGACATCCATGCCCGTGACGGGATGCGAGCCCGCAATTCGAGCAAGCGAGCGGCCGCAGACCAACTCCTTATACCGCGTGGCCACAGGGATTGGCTAGTAATTAGAATAGTGGGGCAAAAATATCAGTAAAAAGAGAGGAGAACACTAATAAAACGTTCTCGGTCGATTTAGTGACTAGGCTACATTGTGGAAGGTCGCCGACGCTATGGTTTGATTGCGGCCAGCGAAAAGAGATTTTTCTGTTCTCCAGACCGTCCAGACCGGCTCTGGGTAGGTGAGGTTTATTCCCCGCGGGTAAATCAGCAGTGGAGTAAATCTAACCACTCACATCCATCTATGGACGAGAGTAAGAATTCGTGGAGTTACACTTCCTCTCCCCCTCACAACTGTATAACGTGGTGCGTAATTAGGCACAGAGGCAGCTTTACCTGCACCGTACATTAATTACTCTATTTTCCCAATATGAGTAGAAGCCCGACTCCATTTACAGGTTGCGGGAGGATCCCTAAGGAAACTCGCGAACATTTTTGGATTCTTGAATCCAGAGGATGGGACCGATAGGTTTTCCCGATACGTGCGGTAAGAATTTACTACTACTCGCTGGGTAATAAACCAGAAGAGCGCAGGTCTCGTTAATCCTGTTTGAAGAAGATTACAGTAGGCGGTGTCGAAAACAATTACAACCCTAACGCAGCAATGAAAGCACCCTGTCCTGTTGCAGCACCCGAAAAATCAGGCAAAAGATAAATGCAGATTATTCAATAGTGAGTAAGTGCCTGTCCACTTGGTGTAATGCAGGCTGGCGAAGGATCTCTGTGTGATAAAGATTGTACTTAGCTCTGTGTATGTGTTGGGGTGGGGGGTGTTTTAATTATTCTGACTCCACTGCAGCTTACCGTGGCTTATCGGTCTCTCCCTTTGCATCCTCATGATGAAGCGAGGTGGAGGAGGAATCCCCGATGGAGCCAGATTTATGGGACTTGCCTTGCTATCGCTACTTCATGCTGCTTGCTCGGTGAATCCCTCTCCTAATCCCAACAGGACGTGCGGAACTTAACATTACCAACCGTTCCAGAATGGTACAACGCCTTTTTTACATACAAATAATGGGTGTGAATGGGAACAAATGGGGAACCTAGTTAAATTTTCTTTGGGCCCTTCTTTAGAATCTATTGAACAGTAACACTATCTCAAATTTGAATAACAACCTGCTGTTCCTTTATAGTATATAAATTACTGTCTATATTCTAGATTGGAGTGTATGCACCTGTCTAACACAACTGTATGATGGTAGATATATGTATAGAATTTATTACATAAAGAACAACTACATGTTTCGGCACTTTACATTGGCCATCTTCAGGTTGAGAAAAGAAAATACTTAGTAAGCAGCTATACTCGAGATCTCGCATGTGTTATGTAGGATAGGTGGTGTGGGTACATGGGGTTCTGTTATTATATGCTATGTCTACGTTAATATAATTGGATCTGTTAACGTAGACATAGCATATAACAGCAGAACCCCTGTACCCACACCGCCCATCCTACATAACACATACGAGATCTCGTGCCCACCTCACCTCTTACCTCTCCACTGTATACAACCCACATAAGTCGAGTATAGCTGCTTACTAAGTTTTTTTTTTCATTTATCAACCTGAAGATGGCCAATGTAAAGTGCCGAAACATGTAGTTCTTTATGTAGTAAATTCTATACATATCTCTACCATCAAATAAAGTTGTGTTAGACAAGTACATACATTCCAATCCAGTTTATTTATGAACACAACGGGGATGACGAACCTTATGTTTACTCTCTATATTCTTGACAATTTTATAAGCACTCAGGTTTTGAAGAAAGTACCGAGCTTGTATGGAATCAAAAAATTTATTATATCAGAAGATCCCGCCACTTGACTCTAACGAGCCAATTTAATACGCCCCATACATCTCTCACCATTTTTTTTAATATTATTATTATTATTATTATTATCAGTATTTTCTTGCAGCTGAAGCAAGATTTTCCAAATTCTCGCTAATTTTTATTTTAGGAATAAATTCTGTATGCATTTTTTTTTTCACTTTCCCATGCTTTATGTTTATTTACTCATTCCATCCTCCTTGATTTGATCATGCAGTTCCTCATTCTAAAATTTCTTTCTTCTTTTCTTATAGGACCGCATGGTACTGAAGGCAAGACCTCACAGTGGTCTTAACGTTTCTGAACACAAATGTTTGTCTGTTCTAACAAATGTTCGGTATTGTCTTGTCATCGTTATTTACGTGTAATTAATTTTAAATCATCTTAGCAGCCATGTTGTTTTGTTGTTTTGTTGTTTTGCTTTCACATGAACCCTCTGAAGACCGAAATGTAAATAGAATTATATTTAATGAGCACATTTTTCTACATATTGTAACAAATTTTGAGCGTTATCACTGCAAGTTTTATAGTGAGATACATTTTTAAAATGATTATAACTTAACAACTGGACTTCCTGAAGTTGCTATTAACTTCGTACCAAAATAACAGTTTACAATCTAAAATAAATGTAAATTAGCTTTAGCAGGAGTGCATAATTTAAAAAAAAAAATATAGGCACCAACCCAAAATTCTAGGCACCAGAATGGTGTTATGAAGCAAGTTCCATGCAGAGAACCCACAAATATTAGGCGCCTCCGGAAATAACTTCGTCGCCAGAGCGACCTGACGTCCAGGATTTGTGCACTTGTGACTGAAGGACTCGGGTCATGTATGACGCAGTAAACAGACTCCGTCTTCATTATTAAAACCGATCAATTATTGTTGTACAAGGAAATGATTGGTGTTTGGTTTGGGAACCGAGCGAAACACAGAAAAAACACTCCTAGGCGTCATGTAGAATCTTAGTGTCAAACCGTGTGTTGCATAAACTACCATATGGGATTGAACGGGTTGACATAAGTCTAATTAATATATGTGTTACACAGGGAAGTCAAAATGTTTAATTAGATACTTACGCTAGCATGTAAAGTTCGATACGTAGCTGTCTTTTAAAACAGTTAAAATTAAAATTGCAAATTGTTAAATTCGTAACAAAATTTGTGACCTAATTGCCGTAACTTAAACAAATAGATTCATGGTTGCTTATTTTAACAAATAATGTGAACATATTTCGAATCAGAGCAACGTGAGATTTTCTTGTGCGAGGACGCTGGTTACGACAGCCGCGGTGGAATAACCTTGGCACCAGCCTTCTTATGACCAGAATGGGGCTGATTTTGTGAAAGAAATACACGTTACTTGGTTAGACAGCTGCATTTGTACCGTTACTATGGCGCTGGTATGATATATTTCTAGAATACGCCAACAAAACCAACAGATGTTTTCAAAACAAAGATTCTGCAGTAATGGATCAGAGAATCAATTACCTTTGCAGATTTCTTACATGTTATTGCATAGAGTGCGTGAACTTTACGCGTAATTAATGGCGTAATTGTATCCCTGCATCCGTTCATAAACATATTACGTGCGAAATTATTTAATTTAATTATTTAATACACAGCGAAACCTGCATATAACAGAACAACGTGGGGGCCGATTATTTCCTTTACAGGAAGGTTCCTTTTTATTACAGTTACTTCAAGTTTAGATCCTCGGGACTGTAAATGTTGTACGCTAGAGACAGGTCTCTGTTATTTTCAGGTTCCGTTAAAGACATTTTTTACTGTATTTTAGTACATATGAAAGGAGAAGTCATTATTGAAGCTGCAAAGCGGACTTAGTTTTGTTCATATCATTCAAAAATATTCTGTGTTTGGCGCGGAATTTAAATTGACGTAATATTTGTTTGTTTTCAGTTTATTCAGTGACGCTGTTAGTGACTCAAACTAGTCGAAAAACTGGATAAGATGTAGAAGGAGGTAGTGTTAGCATAATGTGACTTGCATGTAAAATGAGAATAGAAATTCGTCAGGCGACAACACATTTTAATAAATGGTACTGTACTTTTCCACATTCAAAGCACAAGAACGAATGTGTTTTGAATGTTCTGTGTGAAATACCTGATAATCATTCCCTGCGCATCGAAACATGTAGCAACGTAGAGTGCCATTTATTAAATTATGTTGCGTTTGGCTGGTGTTTTTTTTTTCATTTTTCTTGAACATTTTAACACGACAGGATGATTCAGAATAAAACTCGTATGATGTACTTTTCCAGCATTTAGCTGGAGGGACTGAAGAAAATATGATAATCTTCAGGATAATCGGTGTCCCTCCTGGCATTCGAACGACATCTTTCAAGTGCAACTAAGAAACATTATTGTTTGATTTGATCCATCCTTCTCGGGCGGTTTGGTTTGCTTTCAAGGATCTCGCCTTATTGGAAAAGGTTGCACCTCACTGAGATAGGCATGCGTGATTTTTTTTTTTTTTGCGTTTTTGGTCAATGCGTTAAATATTTAAAGGAAAGCAAATGAAATGTCATGCTGACTACGCAGCATTCTAATCACACTGCATAGCTTTACAAACAGTTAATACCAGAAATCCTGTATGAAGGCCAGTAAGGTAATTCAGATGACAAGAGGGCTTCACTGACGTACATGAAGCCCTACCGGATAATGGTGCAAGTTTTCCAGTCTTGTGTTTGTTAAAGAATTCATCTTAATTTAAGTTTTATCATGACTTTTAAGATTTGTTACTTTCTGCAGTAAGTAACGTAGATTCATTGAGCTCTTCCATACCTGTTTTCCACATTTCCTACTTACTGTAACCGGCCAGGGTCCGTAGTTGAAATCTCGGACTAGGCAACCAAGAAGGTGAAGAGATAAACCGGTCGTCGAGCGTTGGCTAGTTTATATATTGAAAGGGAAGAGGTAAAGTTCGTTTGGTCTGCACACGTGCACTTGCCAGGCTATATGAATGAGACTGTTCAGTTCCCCCTCCCACACGTGAACTCATTCTCTGTTTGCGATGTCAGCTATGGGCAAGTGTTCACTGTTGGTATCTGTATCACTAAGGCTTAGGAGGTAGTCCAGTTGTGTAGAGACGTACGCTGTTCGCAGTAGTGAATGCTAGATGAACAACGAGCAACCAAACGTTGTTGGTGCTGGAACCAAAAGTTGTGGTGTTCGAACCTCAGTGAATAAAGAGTACTGAAAGAGCAAAGCGGCTTCTAATTCCTTCTGTATATCCTTGAGAGGGATCCGTGCCTACGGCGAACTACAGTTAGTTGTAACCGAAGTCGGGCAAGTCAAACAGACGGTTACATTACATGTGGTCTCTAGATCCATACGGAGTCTTAAGCCCATTCTTTATTGGTATCAACCATTTTTAGACGGGGTTGACAAGAAAAAGAAGCTTGGAATTTATAGCGAACACTGTGTGAATAAGCTAGAAGCTACGTGAATTGAAATAATTCAATGACAAATGGCTTTTTGCACATGCCGTTCTTACGTAAAATTGTTTATACTCGAAACAGTTCGAATCTCTTTGCCACTAGACAAACGTTTAGTTCACAGAACGGAAAACTTTGAGCGTTTTATAATTGTCATTGTGTAATTAAGTCACCAGTATGAATACATTTAAATTTTTCGGCAACACCAGCACCAAAAAATATTGTTGCGGGCACCAGATTATCGGGACGCTAAGTTGGCGATTCCTCTTGTATTCTGTACTATTCGTATGAAGTAGTTATACCTTGTTTGTGAAAGGACTTGGCCAAATGCTGTTGGTAATACAGTGTAACTTGTGCATACATACACATAACTTACAGTCTTGGTAAAAATGTTTGCGTCATAAAGCTTAACATAATCTTCACACAGGAATTATCCAGGACTATTACGTAGCATCAAGTACGTAAAGTCCTGCTTTGTCTGCTGAAAACACAAAAGTATGTTGCGTCATTAATAGGATTATTTTTAATTGCCTGCCTGAGTTTGGAACCATAAATTAACAATTCGAAAGATAGACAGCGCCCGCTGAAATGTGGAAAAACAACTGCTAAGAGAGTAAGGGAATGGACATTAATTAACCTGTTACTTAAATTAGGAGTCTAATGAAATACTAACAGAAATTCTTTCAGGCGCTGTTTTGTGTATGCGCTGTTCTTCATATTATTTTAGTTGTTCCATCTGACAAGATAACTAACTTTTTATATCAAATTCATTCTTCAGAAAGTAATAGTTGCTGAGCTGTCCAAGAAATTCCCCGCTTTTTGTGAAATCCGAAGATTTATTGCCATGTTCACAAGAACCCGCCACTAGGCCCAATTCCAGCCTGCATAAATCCGGTCGACACTATCGTAGCCCATTTCTGTGAAATGAATCTTAAATGTTTTCCTACCATACACGCCTAGGTCTTCCAAATAACTTATGAGTATTTCTTTCAGGTTGAAACCCGTTGACATTGAACTAAATCAACATATAAGACAAAAAGAGCACCTTAGGCGGTTTAGCCCAATTAAAGTGAATTAAGTGCATGAATCAGAGTTTCGCTTGAGGAACTAATAGTCGCTCAGCTGCTCATTAATTTAGTTGGCTTATAAATTAAAAACATTGGTATAATATAAACTGACGAAAGGAAACTTAAAATATTCGAGTATGTTTAATTAAGCGCCGGTCCGAGTGGCCGCGCGGTCTAAGACCTGGGTCTACGGGCGCGCTGTTGCTGGGATTGAGAAATCGAATTCCGCCGGGTGCATGGATATCTGATTCTTGTGAGTGTTGTGTGTTGTCAGGTAGAGGTCTCTGCGTCGGGCTGATCACTTATCTAGAGGAGTGCTACCGACTTTGGTAAATCGTTGAGTGTGATCTAGAACCTTCAAGCATGTGGAGGCCATGGCCCGCTTTGGGCCGCAGCACCACCGGCACAAAAAAAAATCTGACTGCTTTCAGAATGAAAGAAGAAAAGTTTGCTTTTAGTAAATCTTAAGTACTAAGCCAGAAGGCTACGAAAATCAGTGTACCTCTTTTAGGGTGGACAAACCAAAACGGAGAGAGCGAATTTAATAACCTAAAGGTTGAATGTTGTTGACAAAAATAATGGCAGTTTTGTCGTTGAAGGCTGTAGCTGATTGAATTTTGTATGAATGCTGATAGAAAGTTACAGAACGGGCCTTGTCCTGTGTGGTGGTCGTGGTGTTAAATACAGCCCTTTTTGTGAGTTGCCGTTTTGAACCTGCCACAGTCTTGACGAATGTAAGCCTGTTCCTTCTAAATTGGTAAATTTACACAAAATAGTGTGAGAATTTTGCTTAATTAAACATAGCTGTTTTAATTTGAGTTCCCTTAAATCTGTACAGGCCTAAGAAAGAGGGAGAGAGACAGAGAGAGAGAGAGAGTGGGAGGGAGGGAGGGAGAGCCGGAATACATAGGAAATTTTTTTTTGCTTGTCACTTTCATACGTGGAAACTATTCAGAAACTGAACAATGATCATTAGCCAATTGTTCGCGGAAGATTTGCCAGTTCACACTGGGTCATAAGTTTTGTAAACTTCTCTCAAAGGGTTGAAGCATCATTGAAGTAGTGATCCAAAGTAATAACTGTCAAATTTCTTTATAATTTGAATTTTGCTGTTTGAAAAGCTAATGTCCTGCCGTCCAATGTGGAGTTTTAATTTTAGTGAATTGCAATCAAGAGTGCCACGTAGGAAGCTGGTATTAGAAACTTGATATTTGGGAATCATGTAAGAATTTGTTGAAGACAAAGGAAAATCAAGAAGACTTATGTCAAGACGACAGGTCCCATGACCTTCAGGATTTTACACCGACTTCACCCTGCAGTCGGTCAAACAGAAGAACATAGAAGTCCCAGTTCATTAACATGCGTTCCCGCTTCCTTATTTTCTAAAATTAAATGACACCCGAACAATAACATATTGATCGTAACAAGGGATTTCTTACGAAATAAACCACACAAAAACAACTTTCGCGAAAGATTTTACGGGACAGAATCTAGTCGTTTCAGTAATATTTAAAAAATGGATGTGTTACCTGCTAGCGAAACCGCAACTTTCTGCACTAAACAGATTATTCAAGTAATACTATTTATGGAAGTATTCGCCTTCTCTTCTCACAACCAAAAAATCCCACAAAACAAATGCTGAGAAAGAAATTTTTTATTTCTAAGTTAAAACACGTTCTACGCGCAGGTACGCGTGCCTTGTAAGGAGTTACATTGTTTCGTCAAGACAATATTACTGTCCATCCTTGCCAGCAGAATTTACTAAATTGTGCCCATATGTTTATATTCAATTTTATTGTTTATTATCCATTTATCAATAAGGAACAGGACGTTGATTCGTAATTTTGTTGTCATGTACTGGCGACAGTCTCGTCTCAGGTCTTTTCTGTTTCTAATGTAACTGACTGTAGCGGTCTAAAATTGAATTACTGGTCAGCTGATGCCATGACGAAGTCGTAAAACCAAGCCGAAAATTTGGAACGTTCACACATGTCCCAATGGACATAAAGCAGACCAAATAAATACTATAGTCGATCTGATGCATGTGGTAATGTATCTGAGAATTTGAACTGATAACTGGCACTGATAACGAAGGTGTTATATATAATTAGAAATATGAAGTAGCAGCTGTGTGTTTCCAGTCACGAAGAAAGAGCAGAGCATGTCATCTTTTACAAAAAGAAGTTAGGTGGAGTCAACGTGACGTGAGAGAGAAGCACTTAACCCGGGCCTTTCGATACTATCTCTCCATGCACACAGCCGTCTATATCCTGTGTTTCTTTAACTTGATATGCCCGCGCGTAGTAGTCTATATAGTACCCTGAAATTGTGCGTTGAACGGAAGTAACGGGGTTGGTTTCCGGCGGGGGGGGAACGTTTTTCCTATGCATCTGTGGTGTGTGTGTGTGTGTGTGTGTGTGTGTGTGTGTGAGAGAGAGAGAGAGGGAGAGATTCCTTCCAGTAACTTCTGTTCGAAATTGTTTCCCCCGAAACTATATCACCGCCATCGTATATCGTACATCCCCAGTCTCTTTCATTATGTACTTGCGTTTCTTCAGGTTGATGGCAACATGAAAGCTATTTAGTTAGGATTCTGAATCTCATCGCATAATGGAGCCCTTGCGGCACCCCCTAACCAAGGGTTTTCACATTGAAACTTGGTGGTCTGGGTCAATTTGGTGACTGCACCTGGTAATGAACCAAAGTGAAATATTTTCCTGTCCGAGTCTGTGTAAAAGTGCAGGTAAAACTACCTGTTTGCTTCTATGAGCGCCACGCCTTGGAAGTATATGGAGAATTTTATGTGTAACGTCACGCATTCTTCACTGCGGTTTAGGTGGATGTGAGGGGTTAGCTTCACGTTCCGACCGCTTGGCCCCCGAGGAAAATTACACTGTGCCCATTGAAGAGTGAAATGTTTTGACCACAGAGCCAGTCTGGGCGCTGTTGAGAAGACAGAATCTTTTGCCTTTCTCGGGAACTAAACTAAGACCTGTCGGTCGTCGAGTCCATGGCCAACCGTTATATCACATTACCCATTCCCACTCCCGAAAGATTGTGTATGTGTACAACAGTCTATACCAAATACCTGTGTCTTGAGAAGCATGAAGGAAACAGGTTTTTGTTTGGGGTTTGTCTTTAAAAAAATGGAACTTATTCTTTTAGCTGTCAAAAACCGTCAGATCTGATTTTTATCTCCTTACAATCATGAAATCGTGTTTTAATTTTACATGCTGTATTTAGACTGTCACGCCGTAAGAAGAAATTCCGGTACCTGAATATAACTTCAAAAGTTTTCTTCAGCCCACTGCCCCTGAGAACGTCCCAGTCCAAAATCACGCACTCCATACAGCTCAAAGGACTTCCACTCTGGCAGACGTGCACTAATATTTTCAGGCTTATCTTGCACTAATTTATTGATTGTTCTTATAAATGTTTATGTTATAAAAGAATTATGGCACGAGACTGGAGTTTTATAACGAGGGGTTTCATAATTTTAATTTTTTACTAGATATTATTATGATGATCAAATCAAGGATAATTAGATGGGTGGGACATATAGAACGCATGGAATCGGTAAAAATTCACAAAACTGTAAAACATTCCTTATAAAACGTGAATGAAAGCGATGACTTAAGCAATGTGGACTTAGATGTGCGGGCAAAATTAGGAATTACTTTAAATTATTGGGCTGAGAAGGTGACTAGCTGTGGGATCTTATGAAAACGGTGATGAAACTGGGAGAAGCAGGGTTGTGATTTTTATTGACAGCGCGAATGACTGTTTATGTGTGAAGAATGCTTTGCTCAATGGAATTCAATGTAGCTGTAATGATTTCAGTTTAACACACTATTTGCGCTTGTAGGCTGGAAGTGGAGGACCTGTCTTCGTTTGGCTGGCCGTACGTCCTGTTTCCAGCAGCGTTCATACTATGTCTTATAAGCAGGCAGCACCGCTAAACTTGTATTGTTCCTTTAATGGAAGACTTTTGCTATATTTGCTATAATGAAAGCTTAGCAAAACATGTTTTCAATACTATATTGTACTTTGCGTAGGTCTCCTTACTTATTTTGATCATTTTTTTTTCACAAAAGAGATCATTTGGAGTTGATGGGAAGTGCATATGTGTCTAGCAACGCATTTTGTTATTGGTTGAGAGACTCAGAAAAATGGCCCGAGCAATGTTGAGGCTGCAAGTGCGCTCAGGTAACATTTTTAATGGTACAATAGACGGAGGAAATAAGATTTAAAGGTACATAAATGGCCATCAGTCCAGTAAATGTGCAGGTACAGCAGTTGTCATGTAAAGTGTCATGCAACATATATTAAGGGATCAAGCATACTTTAAAACGATTGAAACAAATTTTGTAGCTACGTATGTAATTCTGCTAAATGCATTGTGCGAACGGCTGAATACTTATTTAATGCGTGAACTTGATAGCCTGCAGTTCTAAATTAGCTCTAAAAGTAATTAACATATTCCTGTTTGTTCCACATTTATAGTTCACATCACTCTGCTTTATAATTTCCAGCTGTTTTAGTAAAATTCCTATAATTTTTTAATTTGACGTAAGCCTTATAACACAAGGGATAAATCCAGTAATCTTGTGTGTACATTGCAAGCTTACACAGTGATACTCAGGCCACAAGAAATAACAGACGTCGTAACTGAAACGGATTATACACAATACGTTATTACACCTAAAACGGATTAAGTCACGGCTAATTGAGAACATTCCTTCTTTTTTTTTTCTTTATGTTATTAGAAGGGTTCTTTCACTTGTTTGCATTGATTGCGAAGACAGTCTTATCCGTTTGCTGGATGTGCTGGTTCGTTGAACGTCACTGTAATTTCTACAGTTAAATTAATTGAATTAACTTAATTCAAATTTACAAGTAATTGGAAGTCTTTTCATTAAGATTGTTTGTTAATTAATAATTTTAAAAGGAGAGAATTATGTATTGGTCAGTTTTACCCTTTACTACAATAATGAATTTTATATGCTTCGTCGAAAACAAATCGACAAACATAACACAAACAAACCCACATAAGGAAGGCGTAATCAAAATCTCATATCACGTTTACATTTAAGCGTACACCAGAACTCACTGATTGTGGACTGTCATGAGTGTGTGTTGGTGCGTGTCTTTTTTGTGGACATAATTTTACGGTTACCTTTAGGTGAATTTGCACAAACAGGAAATTTAAACTTTGCGTGAGAGGTCACTCGCACTGTGGAAATTAACATGACCTCAGGGGATAGGCTGCTATTTTAAGTGTCTCGAACTGTACTATAGCTGTAGTTCACAGTTCAGTCTGTCACATTTCTCACCGATATGACGTCACGTAACATTAGTGATCTGTCCAGCACGTTTCAGGTGACGGTCTTTAAGACTGAGAGCTGTCGTGATATTTATATATTTATATATTTATACCTGTCCTTATCCTGCACGGAACAAACACACGAAGCCGGAGAAACTCGCAGCGTTGTTGGTTAGAATTCAAGTTTTCTGTAATATGATGCCGTGTATATTGGTATACATTTGCCGATTCTCCGTCTTTTAGAGTTATACTGAAGAACTGCGTCGTTCGGAAAGTCTGTAAATGTACGCCAGTTCACGTGACTTTCTGTCGGCCTACCAGAGCGCTTTAATCTTCTGTTGTTCAGGTAGTACCGGTGTGAAAGAAACAGCAAAATATGAAATTAGAGTTGTCACATTTCTGTTTACTTTCAAAATTAGCTTCATTAGGGCGGATGCTGCAGTCTATGAGAAGCGAAGTAGAAACTTTTAGCTACGGTACAGAGAACGCCACTCTTTACTAAAAGATTTTTATGCAGGTTCAGTCAGATTATCAAACATAAGTTTGCTGTTGTGTTTAATATACGTTAAATTTTCAATTCAACCGTAAAACGTCTGACTTGTTTTCGTGATGTGTTCGGTACAAAATACCGGCCATAGAATTGGATTACCTTCAATTTCACTTTCTTTTTCTCATTCTGTCTTGCACAAAGACGTATCATTACATACATTCTGAAATCTTTCCTTCAGTCTTAAGTAACCTAAGTAATTGGCATCTTATCTTCATAAAGAAATGAATAAATTCATATTTCATAACCCTAGTCATTTCTACTGGCTACTAAACAATGTAACACCTGTATATGATTCAGCATCCTAATACTGATATCAAAGAATACGTTACATGTGTGTACTTACACTGTTCATTAATCTTGTGATTACTCGTTGGCCGAAGTTTTTCGGTAAATATCAGAATGAATCAAAATTCTGTTACCTGTTGCAACCAGTTGCATGCGAACTGATGAATGGACTTGTTTACCGAAAAGTTTGTGTCAATGCAGGCCTGCTGTGAAGTACATCGGGCGTTGTGCTTCTGTCTAGGCAGATTTACCCAACCGGCACTCCTACAGGGAGCCAAGAAGGGTGTTCATTGCTTGCGAACGAGAGAATTCTTGAAAGAAGCTGGAAATGCTAGCCAGATCACTTTTTTGCGGAACTGAGAAACAGTGAACCGTGCCTATAACGGAACCGCAAGGGATCAGATTTTTCTTCTGTCGCAGGCAAATTCCGTTTAATAAAGGTACTGGAATAAAAGGTTATCGGGACTGTAAAAGTTTTCCGCTAAAGACAGGATTACTTCCTGTCCAGGTTCCGTTTAAGACAGGGTTTACTTTATTCAGTGACACACTGTCAAAGGAAGTGCAGAATTGCTTTAGGTATTTTCAGGGAACACAACTATTAGAGTAAATCTTATGCGTATTGGACCGTGCATCATCTTGGTATTTGAATAAAGGTAGACTAACTTGATGACACTTGCTTTATTACGTCAATTTACTGCTCAAAATATTTCGGATGTATTAACATCCGAAACATGTTGAGCAGTATATTGACATAATAAAGCAAGTGTCATCATATTGGTCTACCTTTATTCAAATATTACAGTAAAATTGACAAGAACTGTGGTGGATGGCAGATATATTGAAAGATGAAAGGAAGTCGTGTCAACATGCACGAGAAAGTTATTTTACAAATTTTGGGGAGATTAAAAAAATGTAAGAATTAACTGCATCATTCTCAGCTTAACAGCCCACGGAATATTCTTGTCGTTTATTTCAAGTTTGGTCTATTGGAACCTTGTCCTTTTCAGACCTGTTTTCTGGCAACAGGTGATGACACAGCCATTTACAGGTTTATTGGTGGACTATAAACCTGACGGCTTTGACGAACTGGGCAAGGGAGTGTTTGAACAGATAGTTGTATTTCTTGTGTACTGTTTCTTTGGTGGTTGTGAGAAAGAAATGCGGAAATAAATAGGACAGTTTTACATAGCTTTAAAGCAACACGTGACAATAACAGGAATCCTCCAGTTATCGTTGGGAAGTTTTAGGAGCAGTTACCTCTAACTGACGTATAATATCCCAAGTTACTTATTTATTCCGTTAATTGCATAATTTACATGCGTGACAATAGCACACCTTAATTTGCGATGTAAAAATCCTACATACTGAAATATCTTGAAATAAGGTAAAGCAGTCCCGTTGCAGGCCTGGAGTGGCCCAGAGGATTCCAGGAAGTTAAGGTTCCCAGATTTCATGACAACGGCACAGGATGGTGGTAAGGTTGTCAGCCTTACGCACCGGCCGCATTTACCCCCAGGAAATGCTCCTGGTACTCATTTCTGTTAGAGGCTGAGTCGACCCTAGGGCCATAGTGCGATCGGAAGGATTTCATGTCAATGAAAAACTCCAATGACACCATCTGGGATCGAACCAGCGACCTTCCGATTTGTAACACAGCAGAAATATCTTAAAATATCTTAATTAAATAATACCTATTCATATCTGCGTGGTTATGTGCTGAAGTTGATGTTTTCCATCCCGAAGTGTTATAACATACAAATACAACACATCACTCGATAACACAATACTTTATTTATATACAAAAATAGTATATTTTTTCAGGGCGACATGTTTCGACCTTATAAGGTCATCCTCAGGCCCTCCAAGAAGACAGATCTCAGACAACTCTTGGATTTGTCTTCTTGGAGGGCCTGAGGATGACCTTATAATGTCGAAATATGTCGCCCTGACAAAATATACTATTTCTGTATATAGTGTGTTGTGTTATCGACTGACGTGTTGTATTTATATGTGCTGAATACCCATTACCTTATTTGACGTATTTATTTATATGTACATTAAAAGTACACTTTAATTTGTATTGGCAGGAATTTTTTAAGTTAGTAACTCTCTTAATATATTCAAATTAAATGATAAAAACTGATATTTTACGGTTATCTGCTGAACATAATTACCTAAATAACCTAAACTCCTCTTTGAGAATTATTATTTTTACGGTTAAGATTTTTGTAACTGACCAATTGCACGTTTGACGATGTCTCATAAACATAACCTTCTTTTCCATGTACAATTTTTCAGTTGCTAAAAAGAAGAAGAAATAGAAGAAGAATTGTAAAAAATACAAATTACGATGTTCGCGTGGAACTTGACTTGGTTGTGAAATTCGCCATTTCTATTTAATTTTAATTGACATATTTTGGCTTTCGAAATGATTAAACAAGGAAATTAACTGAGAGAATACACTGCCTTGATGTCACCTTCCTTATATAGGACAGAGCCTGTATGACGTATCGCCTGATAAATTCAGTAATTGCCAGCCTATAGTCAGCACTACGGACGATTTTATGGTGGTGTTTGAGAGTGGAGTGTTGACATAATGAGATGCACACACACACACACACACACACACACACACACACCTGTACCTTCACACGTGTTGAACTTTCAGCTCTAATAGTGGCCGGACTGCCTGTAAAGAATTCAGGCACGAATTTTATATTTTACTGCTCGGGTCTCCAAACATTTTGTGGCAAAGGGCCACACCGGTTATTGCAGCATGGCTCGTGGGCTACTCATGGACAAATGGCAATAAGTGGTGTACCTAAGCGCCTAAATTGTTGCGTACCTTACAGTAAATACAGTACGTCACTTACAAAACCGTCCAAAACGGAATTCGGCTTCAGCTTAAAACTGTGCGTGCTATTCCTATATGCATTGAGGTTATAGCTACTAGACCACTCAGTAGAATACCTGAATATACTGGTAGTTTGTATAGAATGAAGAAACCTCCATCAAATGTAAAACAACCCCCAACAGTAAAGTTTACAGTCTTATGTTACCTTTCCGTTGTTAATTATTTTGTTGTTTTACGATGCTGTGTTCCATTTACGTTTATGATGTCAGTGGTAAAGGATGTGACCTACATTGGTCAGTTACGTAACATGACCATTGAACTGACTGGCTGGTTGTAATTTGAATTTATGCATTTCATCCTCTGTGGCTTACGCGTCGAGTAAAAGCCGCCACGGATAAGCCAACTGTCTTATTTCTTTTTCTCAGAACAGTGGTCCCTCTTTAATGTCTGCGGAACCGTACCAAGTCTGATTTTCTGTGGAAACTGTAATATTTGGAAGCAAAATTTTGTTATTGATTAGGTACATTTAATACAATAGTAACGCCGATTATGAAGAAAGGTAGTGTGGTGCATATGATGTGCTATTAAAGATACTGAATTAGAAATTCCAGGCTGTTGTGACCGTGCATCATGAACGTAGGGTGAAGAGAGAGAAACCAACAAGATGCAACTAATCTGATGTTTATTATCGAACTTCTATCTCAAGATGTTTCGGGCATCATTATGCCCATCTTCAGGAGAACAAGACTGTGTACTACCGCATATGGTGTTCTGCACTGGTTGTGCTGGCTGTGATTGTGTGGAACTGGAACACGAGCTGTGTGCACTGTGTGGAAGTAACTGTTCGAATTACTGAATTACATTTGCGAGTTTTATTATGAAGGTGATCTGTTGTCGGAACCTCAGTGTCCACGGAACGCAGTCTGAATGCCACACTCTAGAGGTATAACTCACAGTCAGTGAAGACGTCTGAGTCGCGAGGAGAAGAACCAGCCCCCCCCCCCCCCACAAAAGAGGGACCAGCATTTTGAGCAAAGGGAGCACACGAGAAAAGAAAAAGGTCGTATCAGAAATAAAAACCTAGAGAAAAAGGG
>Ga0123354_10001728_pt1 | contig 27412 bp, 20 predicted proteins | sample TergutLab28metaG_2_FD_97872 | JGI IMG/M metagenome (GOLD analysis project Ga0123354, IMG submission 97872) | Labiotermes labralis P4 segment gut microbial communities from Petit-Saut dam, French Guiana - Lab288 P4 | ecosystem: Host-associated > Arthropoda: Insects > Digestive system > Gut ... | reverse complement strand
TGCACGCTTAATAAGCGCAAGGCCGTCATATCCGCGAGGGCGGCCAATCTATTAGGGTGGAATCTATATCCTACGCACAACCCTGCAAAGATTGTGGCTATTGACCCTATGCATAAGTTGGATAGAGCAAGGCCAAAAAGTAACAGATGGCGGGCATTATCTTGGTGATAATGGGCGAGCCTTGTTGAGATTCAACAGATACGCTCTAAAATCACTTGGTTGGTATGAAAAGAATAGGCCTCGCTGAACTTTGGTCTGATGGATTTGGATCGTCAGGGAAAGAGAGATCGTCTTCTGCCCCTATTTCTATAGCTTTTTCCAATAAAGCGTTATATGTGCCCTTAGTTAACCCTGGCGTGTTATTTTTATGGTGCCAATGAATAATGATGTGTGGATTCCAAATTAAAATATGACTTATGTCGCCTGACTTTCCGGCTTGTATGTCAATAAAGCCTAATTCTTGGAGCATTTTAATGCGTCCCCGCCATATATATTCTGCGCGTTGTTTACTGAACCCCGCGCTGAAGGCGAGACCATCTTTTTTGGCAGCATTTAACATGGAATTATCCCAAGTTTCGCACCATAGGCTTAAATATGTTTGGGAAAGAGGTTTGCCGTTGGCCATTTCATCAAGAGCTAATAAAATAAAGGGCATGGTTTTAGGTATCGTTGTAAAACCCTTGCTTTTATTTCGATGCCATAGATAGAGATCAGCGTTAGGCCATAAAGTCTCTCTTTGCCGTAGTATTTTTTGTGCGATGGCTTTACCAGAACGTCTTCCCATTGTTTATTCCTTTCCACATGTTTTGAGGGCTTCTAAAGCAGTCGAAGTTTGGACCTTCGACTGCACCGTTTCAGATAGAAAGCTGGGTTTGGACGCCAGCTTATGCCTTAACGTGAGAAGGAAAGAATGTTTTTTTTCCATAGAAAAGAAGATTTCACAAAATATGCTTTATTTCAATGACTAAGATATTGACCGACAACAAATTAGCAGTATAATTTAATATTTTACGTGTATGACTTTGCTTTGTTTGTTTCATCTCAGGGCTAGCCTTTCAATATTTCTTACAGAGCTTGTAGGGATTTATATGAAATATTAACGGGTTGTGTTTGCTCGTTCTGTGCTCAATTGTGCTGTAGTGCTCAGATGTGCTCATGGGGTCAAGGGGGATCGTCTTGTCAAATGCGCACTAATTTTTAATCCCTTTTAAGAGTTAATGTCTGGTTGGTTGCTACATGTCTCTACTCCCTCATCCCTCTCAGGCCTTGTGAGCTTCCTAAGCCTTCACTTCCCTCTAACTGCAGGGCAAAGCGAAAAGCAAAAGACAACGGATGGCGGCTTTTATCTCAGTGATAGAGGTCGAATCTTGTTGAGATTCAGCATATTTTGTCTATGATCTTTTCGAATTGCGTCTATCAGGGGGCGCCATTTATGACATCGCCGGAATTGTACCCGTTGCCACCGGCGGGGGCGGGGTTATGTGCGTGTGTTGATGAAACCCCTTTTTATTTATGGTTTACAGATTCTATTATTGCAAGCGCGTACGAAACACTTATGTTATAGTGTAATAGATAAATCATTCACAACCACAACTAATGGGTCTCTGTTATGTCGGTTTCTTCCATGAAAAACCTGTTTTTTGTGTTTTGGGGATGGCTGTTTTGGGGAATCGTTCTTTCTCCCGTCATGGCAGAGACCATAACATATAGAGGGACTTCTCCTTCCAGTCTTAGGAATCCACAGACTACTTTCGGTGTGCCAGAGCTGCCTTCTGCGCCCGGTTCGTTGTTCCCTTCTTCACCCTCCGGCAACAATGTTACGGTCAATGCTAATGTTTCCGGACATATTTACGGAGGGATCACGGCAACGCCCAATACGAATGCCGAAAATAACATTGTTGTCATTGAGGGCGGAACGATCGGGAATGCCGGATCGTCCCCCGGCGGAAATATCACCGGCGGGTGGAGCCTTAGCGGCAGTGCAAGCAACAATACAGTAGAAATTGAGAATAACGCCACAGTGCGCGGGATCATCTATGGCGGGTGGGTCAGGGGCGGCGGCGGCGAGGCCTCTCTTAATAACGTCATCATCAACGACTCCCCTACCCTTAGAGGCAATATTTACGGCGGGTATTCCCAAGGAACAGGCTCGGTTTTTGAAAATACCGTCAGCATGAATGGCGGCTATGTGACGGGTAGCGGCAGCATTATTGCGGGTGGGTATGCCGCCATCGGTGGAAGCCATGCTGAAGTGAACAATAATCATGTCGTTCTTGAAAATGTAACCATTAACAATTCCGATATTTACGGCGGCAGAGGAAATACGACCGGCGCAGGAGTCCACAACAATGAAGTCTCCATTACAAACGGGACGATACATAACGGCGCCATATACGGCGGAGAAATCATCACCGGTAGCGGACGTGTTTATGATAATCTTGTCACTATTGAAGGCGGAACCATCAACGCGACAATTTACGGCGGCCAGACCGGCGGCAGCGGCGATGTGACAGGGAATGCGGTATCAATTAGCGATGCCATTGTAACAAGCGATATTTACGGCGGTTATAGCGCTCGTGGCACGGTTGCAGACAACATTGTCACTATTGGTGTTTCCGGCATTGCTGGGGTTATCGACTTTAATGGCGCTGTTCTCGGCACCAGCCTTTTGACCAAGACAGGGACAGGAACTTTGGTCTTGAGCAGCGATCGGAGCGTTATTCAGAATGGAGGCGTCAATATTCAAGAAGGCACGTTGCAACTCGGCAATGGCGGCACGACAGGAAGCGTTTCCACGCTGGGCGGCTTTGCAATCAATGCGGGCGCATGGCTGGCGTATGACCATTCCAATAACATCACGGAAACGCAGGCCATCACCGGCGCAGGCACGGTTGTTCAGCGTGGATCGGGAACATTGGCGCTATTCAACGTGACCAATGATTTCACCGGCGGGATGGAAATTGAAAGCGGCTCGCTTCTTGTTACCGACAACTATTCTTACAATAACGCGCTCGGTCAGGCTCCCAGCGCTGGTTACATCACTTTTACGGGTGCGGACAGTAACGGGGCGAAAAATGTTATCATTGATCCCGTTTGGCCGATGGTATGGGCAGGCGGCACGCCTGATCCTTCGGCTTATACGTTGAAAAACTCTTTCCGCACACAAAGCGAAGCGGGAGAGGATAACAACATAAATCTGGTCGGGATTCCTCGCATTGATCTTGCGGGTATCAATATAACTGACAATGGCGGCGCGTTCTATGTCGCGAACGGAACAGCCATGAATGTCAATGTGGCGGACAGCGCCCTTTATCTTTTTCAAAATAAAGCGGGCGCGGGAAACGATTTGTATGTCGAAAACGGCGGGACGTTCAATTTGAATCTCAATTCAGGCATGGTTACCTTTGAGAGCGGTATTGACGGCGATGGTACCTTGAACATCTACGGTTCCGGTCAGAGCCTTGTTTCACTGCTTCTTGACAACCCCGTTCCCACGACTTTTCGCATGGGAGAGGTGAATATCGGTATGAGCGCTGGTGCGACCGGAAGAGACCAGACCATTCTTTGGTTGGAGCGAAGCGACAAGGTCAATGATCCCCGTGTCACTTTAGAAACGGACAGGTTTAACCTTACGGGCAGCGGTCAGCTTTTTCCGGCGGCAATGCTGCTGGGAGATGGCATTATCAATGCCAGTGAGGAAATCAATGTCACGAATAGCGGTATATTAGCGCCTACCTCTTTTGAATCAATAGAAGCGGGCAACAGATGGAGTCCAGACACGTTGACGCTTAAGGCGCCGCAGATCAATCTTGACGACTTTTCGCTGCTTTACATGGCCTATGGACCACAAACAAGCTTGACCTTCGGTGCCGATGGCGTTGCTGTCAGCAGTAACGATCTTTTGAATCTTGAAGGTCAAGTGAATTTGGGAAGCGGTACAGTGTATTTTGTTACGGCAAGCGGCTCTCCCTTCGCGCCGGGGGATTACCTTGTTATACGCTCTGACCAGAGCTTTGATACTAGCGTCCTCAGCAATCTGACTGCTGTTGTCGATGGTTTTACCTTTACGCCGACAGCTAACAGTCCGCGCGGGGGAGATTTCCGGTTCCTTCTTGGCAATGATTTCGGCGTGTCCTCCGGAACAAATAATATCTGGTTTTCTCAGGGCCTTGATTCGCTTACCATGGACTGGACCGGCGGCAATACTGTAGCGGTTCCCTCTGGTGGCGTTTGGGATAACGGATCGCTTTTCTCTTCTCTTCAGACCGGCGCCGGAGATGTGCATGAACAGCAATTTATGACCGGTGACAAGGTCTATATTTCAGGCGACAATCCATTCGATATTGAACTGCCTGCTGCTACTTTAACCAGCTCAATCATTGTCAGCGGCCTTGTCGTCGGACAAAATGCCAATGGAGATTTAACAGATGGCGGCCCCACCACGATCAGCGGCGATGGCGGTATCACGGCGGGTATAAATTATGCGTTCGGCAAGTATGTCGGCGACACGCTCATTCCGACCGGTAAGCTGGAGAAATACGGTAACAGCATTTTGACCTTTACCAATACCGGAGGAAATCTTTTCGAGGAAGGCATTGACCTTTACGGCGGAACCATTGCGTTTGATCGCGTGGATCAACTCGCTATCGGTAGCGGGCAGGCGATTTCCTTCTTAGGGGATTCTATTTTGCAAAGTAATGAGGATATGACTTTGCCGCAAAAGATAAACATTCTTGCAGGCGTATCAGGCAGCTTTGATACCAACGGGTATAGTGTCGGTATTGATGGCAGTATTTCCGGTGGCGGCGACGTGGCCAAAAACGGCGCGGGAACTTTGAGTCTTCATGGTGCAAATGATTACACTGGCAGCACCATGGTAAATGCGGGTACGCTGGAAATCACCGGCGTTTTGGGCGCCAGCAACGGCAATGATTATGCCGGCGCCATAGCCAGCGAGGGGGCGCTGGTTTTCAATCAATCCGTCGATCAAACCCTGTCCGGCGTTATCTCCGGTTCCGGCTCTTTGACCAAGTATGGTGCCGGAACGATGCTTACCCTGACCAATGCGAACAGCTTTACAGGCCCTCTGAATATTGCCGCCGGAACTCTGGTGCTGGGGATAGACGCCTCTTTGGCTACAAGCACCATGCGTTTGGGGGAGGATGCGGTTTTTGACTGCTCTGCTGCTGCGGCTGCTTATAATTTCAAAGATTTGTATGTGGACGGTCCGAACACGTCCATTAAAACCAATGGCGATAGCGCGATGTTCTCAGGCTCTGGCAGTACCGTGACTTTCACCCTACCTGCCGGCATGGATGTCAATCAGCGTATGCTTTTTGTGGAAAATGGGGCGGATATTACAGACAGCGTTATTAAAGTGGACAATCTCTCCGCTGGCGCTGCAAATCTGAAGCCCGGCGAAAAGATTACGCTTATCAAGACTGAGGATGGCCTTGTTTCCAATCAGGATGGTGCTGTTGTGGGCCGTGGGGGAATCGCAAAACTTTATTATCTGATTGCTGATAACTTAAATCTCTATCTCGGTGCGCGTGCCAACAAACAGGTTAAAGCCCTTTCTGAGGGGCGTCTTGCAGGTCTGTCCTTTGTCAATCAGGCTGATTTGATTTGGGGGCCGGGCATGTACGCCGCCATGCAGCAGACAGAACGCAAGGGCGCAGGCCTTGTGCCTTTTGCCGCAAGCAGTGGCGGTTCCCTGCGCTACGATACCGGTTCCCACATTGATGTGGACGGTGCACATATCCTGACCGGTCTGGCATGGCGTGCGCCGAGCAGTCTGGTGACGGGGGCTTTCTTTGAGGCTGGCTGGGGGCGTTATAATTCTTATAACAGCTTTAATAACGCTCCTTCCGTCAGCGGGGACGGAAAGGCTAGTTATTATGGCGTCGGTGTTCTTGGTCGTTATGAGGTTTTGGGGGGTATTTATGGCGAGGCCTCTATCCGCACCGGCTATGCCAGCACGGACTTCTCCAGCCGTGATATATCAAATAGCGCCAGCAGCGAAACCCGTTATGATTCCGGCGCTATGTATCACGGCGCCCATGTTGGTGCAGGGTATGTGTGGAACATTCATAATAAAGCCCGTCTGGATCTGTCCACTAAATATATCTGGCTTTATATGGATGATGATTCTGTGACGATTTCCGGCGACAAGGTTCAATTTCAGTCTGTCAGTTCACATCGCTGGCGCACAGGAAGCCGGTTCTCTTACATGATGGATGATTATATAACCCCCTATGCGGGAACCTATTTTGATTATGAGTTTGGCGGTAAAGCCAAGGCTCGTATCGACGGCGACAGGATTGACGCGCCGAATCTGAAGGGCGGCACAGGCATTGGTGAGCTTGGTCTGATTTTCAAACCCGCCCTCAGCCTGCCCTTGGCCATAGATTCGAGCGTGCAAGGACATGTGGGAACCAGGGAGGGCGTGACAGGTTTTCTGCGGTTGACATACATGTTCTGATGAGGTTGAAATGCAGCATATTTGTCTATAATCTTTTCGAATTGCGTCCATGAGGGGCGCCATTTGGGATTGTGGGACTTTCTTATGAGCATGCGATGGGTAACGCCCCATGACAAGAATTACAGGGCTATTACAACACACAGCGAACTTTGTCGGGAAATAAGGCGCGCGCATGATACAGCCTGATTTCACCCAAAAGCTTAAACGGGCGGCTTACTTGAAAGATCCTTTTGAGGTGGCGCAGCGGGTTCTTTTGGGGGCTTATCTTTGTACGCGGCAGCGGGGCGTTTTGACAGTCGGGAAGATTACGGAAGTCGAGGTTTATATCGGCGCGTATGACAAGGGCTGTCATGCCTACCCCAACCGCAAGACGCCGCGCAATCAGGTGATGTTTGGGACGGGCGGGCATGCCTATATTTATTTTGTTTATGGCATGTATGAGATGTTTAATGTCGTGGTCGGCAAGACCGGCGAGGCCAACGCTATTTTGATCCGCTCGCTTGAGCCGGTTTTGGGGATCGAGCGCATGAAGGCGCGGCGGGGGGGCAAGACGCTTAAAAGCCTTGCCGATGGGCCCGGGAAGCTGTGTCAGGCTTTGGGCATTACGCGGGCGCTTTATGGGACCGATCTTACCCAAAGCGACAAGATCTGGATCAGCCCCAAGACCGAGGAGCCTGCCGGCTTTTTGGCTGCCAAGCGGATCGGGATTGACTATGCGCAGGAATATAAAGACAAGCTTTGGCGGTTTTTATTGGAAGGAAACCCCTTTGTAAGTAAAAAACCGGCGTAAAAGGGCTTTTCTTGCGGCTTTTTTTGTGTTTAAACCTGAAAACACATGTTTTAAAAGGAGAATGTCATGTTTATTGCCCCTACGGTTTCAAGCGTCACTTTGGCCAAAACCATTACATCCCAATCCGCCGAGGTCGGGAAAGTTCTTTGTTTTCGCTTTCAGCGGGAGGGTGGCGTTAAATGTGAGAGTGTCGCTTTTGTCCCGTATGATAGGAAAGGATTGCCTGACTTTGCGCAAGCCTATCAACTTACCAGCCTTCCTAAAGGCAATGATCTTCACGATGTAGAGAAACGTACGCCTTCCCTTTGCCGTCGTCCTGAGCTTCCTGCTTCTTTTATTCATGCGGCACAAAAGGCATGGCCAGCGCTCGTGGCATAAAAATTGGTTTGACTTTTCTGGGCTTTTTCGCCTAGACTGTTTCTCCGTATGGGGGTTTTTGCTGTGATTCACGATCGGGTTCTACTAACAAACGCGCTAAGAGGCGGGTGATCTCTGAATCACTCGCGGCGTTAGCGCATGACAAGGCTCTTTTTCGGGGCCTTTTTTTATGGCAAACAAGAAAGGATTCTAAACTATGACAAATCGCGTTTTTATTTTTGACACCACTTTGCGTGATGGTGAGCAATCCCCGGGCGCCACTTTGACGCTTAAAGAGAAAATCGCCGTGGCCTCCATGCTGGATGCGATGGGGATTGATATTATCGAGGCCGGTTTTGCAGCGTCTTCCGAGGGTGATGCGCAATGTATCGAGGCGGTGGGAAAGGCCGTGAAAAACGCGCGGGTTTGCTCCTTGGCGCGGGCGATTACTGGCGATATTGAAGCGGCGGCACGCGCGCTTGAAAATGCGCCGAGGGCGCGGATTCATACTTTTGTCTCGACAAGCGATATTCATATCGAACATCAACTGCGCAAAACGCGCGATCAGGTGCTTGAGATTATCCAGAAAACTGTGACTCTGGCGCGGCGTTACTGCGAGGATGTCGAATGGTCGGCCATGGACGCCACGCGCAGCGATATGGATTTTCTGATGAAGGCCGTTTCCTGCGCTATTGAATCCGGCGCAAAGACGATCAATCTTCCCGACACGGTGGGCTACAGCGTTCCTGAGATTTACGGGGCCATGTTTGAGAAGATGACGGCGCGTTTTCCGGATGTCTGTTTTTCCGTTCACTGCCATGATGATCTGGGGCTGGCTGCGGCTAATTCCCTTGCCGGCGTGCGCGGGGGGGCGCGGCAGATTGAATGCACCATCAACGGCATCGGCGAGCGCGCCGGCAATGCCCCGCTTGAGGAAGTTGTGATGGCGCTTTCTGTCCGAAAGGATTATTTTGGCTGTAAGACAGGGATTGATGCGAGTAGGATTTATCCGACTTCGCGCTTTGTGGCGGCTGTGACGGGCTTTCCTATTCCCAAAAACAAGGCCATTGTGGGCTCTAACGCTTTTGCGCATGAAAGCGGCATTCATCAGGACGGCATGCTTAAAAACCGCGAAACTTACGAGATTATGCGTCCTGAAAGTGTCGGTCTTACGCGCAGCCAGCTTGTGATGGGCAAGCATTCAGGCCGCGCGGCGTTCAAAAGCAAGCTTGAGGAAATCAACGCCGCTTTGGATGATGAGGCTTTTGAAGCCTGTTTTCTGGCCTTCAAAAATCTGTGCGATCGGAAAAAGAATGTCACTGAAGAAGATTTGATGAGCCTTGTTCACGATTATCACAGCAAAGGAAGCTCCTCTTTCGTCCGGCTGATAAACTTTACTCTGGCGCAGGATGATGAGGCTTCTTATACGGCAAAAACCATCATGGACGTGGATGGCAAGGAAAAAACGGCCACCGCCTCGGGTAACGGGCCTTTGGATGCTATTTTCACCTGCATCAATCAAAGCACTGGCCTTAGCCCTGCGCTTGACAGTTTTGAAGCCCATAGTGTATCGCAAGGATGTGATGCGCAGGCCGAATCCATTATTGTGATGACGGAACAGGGCCAGACTTACACAGGCCATGCGCGCAACACGGATACGATTATCGCCGCTGCGCATGCCTATGTCGGAGCGATCAACAAGATTTTGGCGAAAGGCAAATAATGGCGCAAACGCTTTACGACAAGCTTTGGAGTCAGCATGAGATTTCTTATTTCGAGGACGGCTCTTCGCTGATTTATATCGACCGCCATCTTGTGCATGAGGTTACAAGTCCTCAGGCTTTTGAAGGCCTCGCTCTTTCAAACCGTCCGATGTGGCGGCGGGAAAGCGTTCTGGCCATGGTGGATCATAACGTGCCGACCAGAGATCGTGACAAGCCTTTGGAAGATGAAGAGGCGCGGATTCAAATTGAGACTCTCTATGAAAATGTAGCCAAGCACGGTTTGTGTTTTTTTGATCTATTCAGTCTTTCGCAAGGCATTGTGCATATTGTAGGGCCTGAGCAGGGCTTTACGTTGCCGGGCACTACGATCGTTTGCGGCGACAGTCATACGGCCACGCATGGCGCGTTCGGCGCTTTGGCCTTCGGCATCGGCACAAGCGAGATTGAGCAGGTTTTTGCCGCACAATCGCTGATCCAGCGCAAGTCAAAATCCATGCGCGTTCATGTCACCGGCAGGCTGCAAGCGGGCGTGAGCGCCAAGGATTTAATTCTGGCCATTATTGCCCAGATCGGCATTGCTGGCGGCACGGGTTATGTGATGGAGTTTACGGGGCCGGTGATTGAATCCATGTCCATGGAAAGCCGCATGACGCTTTGCAACATGGCGATTGAAGCGGGCGCGCGTTCGGGGCTTGTCGCACCGGATGAGATTACTTTTGCCTATCTCAAAGACAAACCGCTTGCGCCGAAAGATGCGCTTTGGGATCAGGCTGTGGCGTTCTGGCGGACGTTAAAAACGGATGAAGGGGCTGTTTATGACAAAACGATTTCCATAGACGCCTCAAAGCTTGAGCCTTATGTCACTTGGGGCACCAATCCTGAAATGGGCGGACCGATCTCATCCTTTATTCCTGCCTGCAAGGATGCCTCCTGCGCCCGCGCGCTTGATTATATGGGGTTGAAAGAAGGCATGGCGCTTGAAGAGATTCCCATCGATCAGGTTTTTATCGGCTCCTGCACCAATGGGCGTATTGAGGATTTGCGCCAAGCTGCTTTTATTGTCAAAGGCCGCAAGATCGCGGTATCGCTTAGGCGCGCGATGGTGGTGCCGGGCTCGGGTCAGGTGAAGAAGATGGCCGAAGATGAGGGGCTTGACGTGATCTTTAAAGAGGCCGGTTTTGAATGGCGCATGCCGGGGTGCTCGATGTGCCTTGCGATGAATGCAGACCGGCTTGAGCCGCTTGAGCGCTGCGCCTCGACCTCCAACCGCAATTTTGAAGGACGGCAAGGCGCAGGCGGAAGGACGCATCTGATGAGTCCTGCCATGGCGGGCGCTGCGGCCATCAAAGGCGCGATCACAGATGTGCGGAAAATGATTTAGGAGGTGGCCCATGCAAAAACTCACAACACATAAAGGACAGGCCGCTTTTCTGCCCCTTGATAATATCGATACGGACATGATTATTGCCAAGCAGTATTTGAAAACCATCAAACGCTCGGGGCTGGGCAAATGGCTGTTTGCGGACATGCGTTATGATGCACAAGGCAAGCCGCGTCCTGATTTTATCCTCAACCAAAAACCAAAGGCCAGTATTCTGCTTGCGGGTAAAAACTTCGGCTGCGGCTCAAGCCGCGAACATGCGCCATGGTCTTTGATGGATTTCGGCCTGCGTGCTGTGATCGCCTCGGGTTTTGCGGATATTTTTTACAGCAACTGCTTTAAGAATGGCCTTCTTCCCGTGTCTTTGCCGCCTGAAGCCGTTGAGGCTTTGGCCGCACGCGATAAAGACATCACGATCGACCTTGAAGCCCAAACGGTTTCCTGCGATGATCTTTGCTTCGGTTTTAAGATTGAGCCTGACAACAAGAAAACTCTTCTTGAAGGGCTTGATGGCATCGCGCGCATTCTTCAACAACAAGACGCCATCAAAGCGTTTGAAGAGCGGCATTTTGCGCAGCAGCCTTGGCTGCGGAAAGGATCATAATCATGCCCAAGATTCTTATGCTGGCCGGTGACGGAATCGGCCCTGAAATTATGGAAGAAGCGAAAAAGATTCTTTCTCTTTTCAAAGACACGTTTGATTTCAGCTTTGTTGAAAAGCCCATCGGCGGGGCGGGTATTGATAAGCATGGCGATCCCTTCCCTTCTGAAACGGCCAATGAAGCGCTGACGGCGGACGCTATTTTGCTCGGCGCTGTGGGCGGGCCGCAATGGGACAGTTTTCCCATGGCGCAAAGGCCGGAAAAAGGGCTTTTGGCCATTCGTAAGGAGCTTGGGCTTTTCGCCAATCTGCGTCCTGTTAAAATCTGGCCCGCTCTGGCTGGTTTTTCGCCTTTAAGGCCTGAGAAGCTCGAAAATGTATCCTTCACTGTGGTGCGTGAGCTGACGGGCGATGTTTATTTCGGCCAGCCGCGCGGGATTGAAATACGCGGCGGCACGCGCGTGGGCTTTAACACGATGATCTACAGCGAAGATGAAATACGCCGCATTGCCAAAATCGCGTTTGATATGGCGCGCAAAAGCCAGAAAATCGTTCATTCGATTGACAAGGCCAATGTGCTTGAGACCATGCGCTTTTGGCGTGAGATTGTCAGTGATGTTCACAAAGATTATCCGGATGTCCATCTTGAACATTTTTATGTCGATAATACCGCCATGCAGCTTATCCGCCAGCCTTCGGCGTTTGATGTGATGCTGACGCCGAATATGTTCGGCGATATTCTCTCGGACGAAGCGGCGGTTTTGTCCGGCTCGCTCGGCATGCTGCCTTCTGCCTCTATCGGCGGCAAACAAGCGCTTTACGAGCCCATCCACGGCAGCGCCCCCGATATTGCGGGCCAAGGCCTTGCCAATCCCATCGGGATGATTTTAAGCGTGGCGATGATGCTTGAAATCTCGTTCGGGCGGCAGGATTACGCCAAAATCATCGACAAGGCTGTTGGTGATTGTCTGGCGGAAGGGCTGCGCACGGGGGATATTTGGAGCGAGGGGATGCAAAAGGTTTCCACAGCGGCGATGGGAGATGCTGTTGCGGGGAAGGTTGCTGCGGCGATTTAGCCCCACGCTACTGACGTTGTGCTTTTTTTATCCTCAGCCAAAATCTCGCCGAAGAGGCGGGCGATGGCTAGGCGGTTGGCCCAGGGGACTTTGCGGTCGTCGTAGCGGCTGGTCATCACATCCCAACAATAAATCGCGTGGTTGATTTTCCCCAGCGCGTTGCCGACTTCCCAATAAGTCTTATCGCTGTTTTGCAAAAAGCTCAGAAAGCCGGCGGAACTGCTTTGTTCCTTGAACATTTTATCATAGCTTTCCTGATAATTTTTGATGATTTCATCGACCGTTTTCCATTCCTGCCTCAACTTCGTGCGTGTTAAGGTAAACAGCTTTTCAAGCTCTTTCATTTCTGCTGCCGGCACGCCGACTGCGGGCGCGCTGTTTTCGCCGACCCATTTAATCAGGTCAAAAAAGCTGTTTTGATCCCGCCCGAACTGGTAGGAATAATAAACGATGCCTTTCCATGCGGAAAAGATCTCAAGCGCTCTTTCTTTGGGAATGCGGAAGGCGGTGATAAGAGGCATCAGGGCCTCAATATCCTTGCCTTCCCATATTTTATCAATCAACTGACGCGCGATTTCATCCGAGGATTTGGCGTTCGGAAAAGCGGCCATAATCAAAGGCTCGAACTTCTGTAGCATGTAGTTTTCAATTTCTTCCCACAGGGCGGCGCTGACCTCAAAATAGGCCTCATGAATATCAATGCCGGCGCGCAAAAACGCATCCTTCATCAAAAAGGGATCCAAAGAGGGAAGCTGGTTTAGCACATTCAAAATTGCAAGATCGGCTGCCAAAGATTCTTTGGTGATAGCCCCCTCGCCGCAATAATCTTCAATAGCGCGGTCAATGCCTTTGCCATGTAGAAAGATGGTGCGGCCGCCTTCGTAGATATCCTGCTCGTTAAAAGGAAAATAGAGTTTGGTGCCGACAGAGCTCCCCAGCAGCCGCCTTTCACTTTCAGGCACGGTGTCTTTAATGACAACAATATTGTTCAGCGCTTTGGTGCGGAAAAAGGCGGGTGTGTTTTCGGGATGTTGCGCCGTGACGCGCCGCGTCATTTCGTTACAATTATAAACGCGCGGTGAACCCGCATCGAGCATCGGTTTGAGATATTTGTTCGTCATTCACACAGCTTAGAGGTGAATACCTTACGAACTTGTTAACTCCTTCTGACGGTCGACCAGCTGCCGGCGGTAGCTCTCAAGGCTTTCAAACGGCTTGCGCGCGACCCCTGAATCGATCGCCGCCTGAGCTACGGCGGAAGGGACTTCAACCATCAAACGCGGGTCAAAAGGCGTCGGGATGATATATTCGGGGCCGAAGGTAAAACTATGGCCTTCATAGGCCTCCTGTACCTTCTGCGGCACGGGCTGGCGGGCAAGCTCGGCCAAGGCCTTGACGGCGGCAAGCTTCATCGCCTCATTCACGCAAGAAGCCCGAACGTCCAAAGCGCCACGGAAAATATAGGGGAATCCCAGAACATTGTTGATCTGGTTGGGGTAATCCGAGCGGCCCGTGGCGACAATCGCGTCCGTCCGCACCGTATCCACCTCCTCGGGCGTGATTTCGGGGTCAGGGTTGGCCATAGCGAAAATAAGGGGTTTGGCGTTCATGCCCGCCACCATTTCTTTCGTCACAGCGCCCTTGGTGGACAGGCCGACAAAAATATCCGCGCCTTTTAACGCCTCCTCCAAAGTCCGCGCGGGCGAGTCTATGGCAAAAGCCTCTTTCCATGCGTTCAGGTCCGTGCGGGCCTTATGAATCACGCCCTTTGTGTCGCACATGGTGATGTGATGGCGGGGCAGCCCCATGCTGATAAAAAGATTGGCGCAGGCAATCGCCGCCGCGCCGGCGCCGTTGATGACCATTTTGGCGTCTTCAATGTTGCGGCCGGTCAGAAAAAGCCCGTTCATGAGCCCCGCGCCCGAGATAATCGCCGTGCCATGCTGGTCATCGTGAAAAACGGGAATGTCCATCAAGGATGACAGGCGTTTTTCAATTTCAAAGCATTCCGGCGCCTTGATGTCTTCAAGATTAATGCCCCCAAAAGAAGGCTCCAGATAACGCACGCAATTTATAAAAGTTTCGGCATCCTGCGTGTCCACTTCAAGGTCGATGCCGTCAATGTCGGCAAAGCGCTTGAACAGGACGGCCTTGCCTTCCATCACGGGCTTTGAAGCCAGCGCCCCTAAATTGCCAAGCCCTAAGACAGCTGTGCCGTTGGAAATCACAGCCACAATATTGCCGCGCGCCGTATAGTCATAGGCCGTCGCCGGAGTCGCGGCGATACGCAGGCAGGGCGCGGCCACGCCGGGCGAATAAGCCAAAGACAAATCATGCGCTGTGGCCAGAGGCTTTGTCGGTGTGACTTGAAGTTTGCCAGGACGTCCTTGAGCATGCAGCGCCAAAGCTTCCTGTTCAGACACGTGCGTTGTTTTTGAGGTCATGGTGATTTCCTTGTGAAAGGCGACAAGATATTACGCGCGCAAGGATTAACAAAGTCTTCAGGCGGTGGCCAGATTTTCTTTTTCTTTTACTAACTCCTTGATCTTTCTTGGGGGTTATTAGCGAGATCTTAGCAACTTGCCTGTTACACTGCCCGCAGGATGGGTGAATCGTGTCTGCGCTGAAAAAAAGCTTTCTGACTCTGTTTAAGCCTCTGCAATATGTTTCGATTGCGGAAACAGTTTGCTTTTCTCTTGCCCTTTTATGTCTTTTGCTTGACCCGCACGCTATGGCGCTGGCGCAAAGCAGTTTTATGCCGGTTTTGCAGGAGAGCGAAAATATACAGCTTCAGGCGGTTTTGGAGTCCGAAAAAACCCTGTTTCTTTTCGGGCTTTTTATGGGCGTGATGGCCACGGCCTCGCTCTACCTGTTTTTCATCTGGGTTGTGATTCACGACAGAGGGCAGGTCTTTTTGATGCTGCTTTTGCTTTGCCTTGGCCTGAACATGGCCAGCACCAACGACACCATGATGCAGCTTTTGCACATCAATAATCCTTACATGAACATGATGATCCAGACCTATACGATGGTGCTGGCTTATTTCTTCAGCCTGTTTTTCACCTATTACTTTTTGGATATCGACACATCCGCGCCTTTGATGAAGTATCCTCTTTTCGGCACGGCTTTTCTGCTTCTCGTTCTTCTTGTGATTGCTGCTTTCAACATGCAGCTTGTTCACTTTATTCTGCCTACGCTGGGCGTGATCGCCATAGCTGTCGTTCTGCTCTGCGGCCTTGCGGCTTTGTCTTCGGGCACCAGCGGCGTGTTCAGCCATATCATCGCTTTCAGCGCTTTTCTGGTCGGATCGCAAGCAACGGCGCTTTATGATCTGGGGATGATCCAGCAGCTTGAGGATGCCAAGAATATTTCTTATATGGGTTTTGCCGTTGCGGCGATGCTTTTTGCGATTGTGATCGCCGGACAGTTTGCCGCGCGGCAGGAGGAAAAAGAAAAAGAACTTGCCCTTAGCAATGAACGCTTCATGCTGGCGGCGAGCGGCTCGAACGAAGGGCTTTTCGACTGGCATCGCCTGAATAATGATTTTTATGTTTCAAACCAGCTGCGGCGCATTTTCGGAATCCGCCGCGAAACAACGCCTAAAACCTTTCGCAGCTGGCTGAAGATCGTGCAGTCCAGTGACCGGCCTCTTGTGCTGCGCGCCCTGCGGCGTCTGCGCCATGCCGCCGACAGCTCGACCGTCAGCTTTGAATATCGCATTATTCGGGGCAAAACTGAGCGCAGCTGGATTCACACCAAAATGGTGGCGCTTAAAGACCATAATACGGGGCAGATCGTGCGCCTTGTCGGCTCGGTCGGCGATATTACGCAACGCAAGCGCAGCGAGGCCGAGCTGCGCGCCAGTGAAACGCGCTTTCGCAGCATCACCGAGGCGCATCCGGTGCCCGTTCTGATCGCAAGGATTTCAGACGGGCAGATCCTTTACGCAAGCCCGGGGGCTGAAACGCTTTTGGGTACGCCTTCCAGCATGCTTATCAGCAACCGGCTTGAGCGTTTCGTGCCGCGCAATGAAGAGCGGCGGCGGCTTTTGGATACTCTTGCCGACGGGCAGGAAATCAATATGATGGAAGTCACTATTACGCGCGGCGACGGCTCGCTTTTGCCGGCGGCTTTGTCGGCGCGGCATATTCACTATCATCATGAAAATGCGTTTGTGGTGGGGCTTTATGACCTGACCGAAAAGAAAGAGGCCGAGGCGCAGATCCTGCGCCAGCAGGAAGCCTTGCAGCAAAGCGAGAAAATGGCTGCTCTGGGCGGTCTTTTGGCCGGCGTTGCGCATGAGCTGAACAATCCTCTTTCCGTTGTGATGGGGCAGACCTCGCTTTTGATGGAAACGCAGGATGAACCAAAAACCGTCTCACGCGCTGAAAAAATCTTTAAGGCGGCGGATCGCTGTTCGCGTATCGTTAAAAGCTTCCTTGCGCTCGCGCGGCGTAAACCGCCTGAACATAAAGCCGTGGATGTGAATGAGCTTATCAACGGCTCGCTTGAGCTTTTGGGCTATCAGTTCCGCAATGAAAATGTCACCTTGCATCTTGAGCTAGAGGATAACCTTCCCCTTGTGATCGGCGATGACGCGCAACTCACGCAGGCTTTCACCAATATGGCCCTGAACGCCGCGCAGGCCATGCATGACTGGAAAGGTGAGCGTTCGCTTTCCATCAAAACCGAGACCGTCAACGATCACACCATTATGATCGCCTTTATCGACACAGGCCCGGGCGTGTCGGCAGAGCTCCATAAAAAGATTTTCGAGCCGTTTTTCACAACAAAAGGCGGGGTCGGCGGCACGGGGGTGGGGCTTGCCTTATGCATGAACGTCATCACAAGCCATGGCGGCCAGCTTCATCTTGAAGATACGCCCGGCGGCGGGGCAAGCTTTGTTATCCATCTTCCTATCGCCAAAAACGCAACGCTTTCGCCTGCGGATGACCAAGAAGGCGAAAGCGCTGCCGTCCCTTCGCCTGTCTCCAGAAAACTCCGGCTCCTTATCGTGGATGATGAGGTCGAGCTTGCGCAAACGCTCGCCGACCTTTTGGAGCCTGAGGGCTATGAAACCGACCTCGCCGCCAACGGGCAGGTCGCGCTTGACAAGCTGAAAGCCGGTTCGTTTGATCTGATTATCAGCGATTTGCGCATGCCGGTGATGGACGGGCCCACCATGTATGCGATTCTGGCCAAAGACATGCCCTCTTATACAAAGAAAATCATCTATGTAACGGGGGACACGCTTTCAACGCATATCAACCAGTTCCTTCGTGACACGCCCGTTCCTGTGATCGAAAAGCCCTATCGTCTTGCGGATGTCCGCAAGGCCATGGCGGCGCTATTGAAGGAACAGGAAAGTCAAGGCAATATGGGTTAACCATGATTCGTGAGGGTTGTTTCGTGTCGCGCCTTTTGATTATTGATGACGAAGAAGATATCTGCGAAATCATCGCAGAAGTGGCCCAGAGCTGCGGATTTGAAACATCCATGGTGTCAGACGCTTCGCTTGTGATGCATAAGCTTGATACGTTCACGCCGGATGCCATCGTCCTTGACCTTATGATGCCCGGCATGGACGGGGTGGAGCTTTTGCGCGTCCTTGTTGATCGCGTCAAAAACGCCAAAATCATTCTGGTCAGCGGCTCGGATGCGCGGGTTCTTAACAGCGCGCGCCGTCTTGGCAGCGCGCACGGGCTTGATGTTGTGGCGGCTTTGGAAAAGCCTCTTGATATTCCCCTTCTGCGCGCAACGCTGGGACAGGTCACGGCAGGGGCCAACAAAGCCGTAACAGCCACCGATGTTGGTCAGGCTTTGGCTATGGGACAGATGATTTTGTACTATCAACCCATTATCGAAATCGCCACGCGCCGCGTGAAGGGGGCTGAGGCTTTGATACGCTGGGCGCACCCTACGCGCGGCATTTTGCTCCCTGCCGATTTTATGGAAGAAATCGTCAAAGAAAATCTGATGGAGAGTTTGACCGACTATGTGTTGACCACGGCTGTTCATCAGGTGGCCAGATGGCATCATGCGGGTGAGGATCTGACGGTGTCGATCAATATCACGGCCTCTTCCTTGCTGGATCTGACTTTGCCGGATCGAATTATTACGATGTGCGGCCAGCATCAGATTCCGCCTGAAAAACTGATCCTTGAGGTTACGGAAACGGAAGCCATGAAGGATGTGACCCGCACGATGGATGTGCTTTTGCGCATGCGCATTCGCAATATCGGCGTTTCGATTGATGATTTCGGCACGGGCCACTCCTCGCTGCGCGAGCTGCAGCGCATGCCGTTCAGCGAGATGAAAATCGATAAAAGCTTTGTGATGGATGTCGTCAGCAACCGCGATTGCGCGGTTGTGGTGAACTCGATTATTAATCTTGGGCATAATCTCGGGCTTAAAGTCACGGCGGAAGGGGTGGAAGATGTCCGCATCTGGCGCATGCTGGCCGAACGCCATTGCGATTACGCACAAGGCTTTTACATGGCCAAGCCCATGCCGCCGGAGGAGTTTAACCGCTGGATGATTAACTGGCGCGAAAGCAACCGTCAGGAAGATGCGGGCGTTTCCGCCCTGTCGCCCGCCGCACCGATACAGCCGCAAACGCAGCCGCAACAGCCTTCGTGAGGTGAAAGCCCCCACCTAGGCCTTCTCCCACAAGGGGGAGGACTTCATTAAACTGTCATTGCGAGGAAAGCCGCCGAAGTCGGATTGACGCGGCAATCTCCGCAACATCGCTGAGATTGCTTCGTTGGGCCTTGCGGCCCGCCTCGCAATGACAAGGGGGGCGTCAGGCCTGAAGGCCTTCCTTGCAATGACAGGTGGGAGGGGTTTAAGCCGCGTATCTTTCTTCGATGCGGGCGCACAGGTAATGATAAAAACAGAGATGAACCTGCTGGATGAGCGGGGTGTGGGTGCTGGGGGCTTGCAGAAGTACATCCGCCAAGGCCGCGAGATCGCCACCGCCTGCTCCCGTCAACGCAATCACGCCTAAACCCATTGCTTTGGCCTGCTGCGCGGCGCGGATGATGTTTTTTGATTTTCCGCTTGTGCTCAGGGCGATTAAAACGCCGCCGCTTTGGCCGAAGGCTTCAACCTGCCTTGCAAAGACGGTTTCAAAATCGACATCGTTGGCCCAAGCTGTAAGCATGGCGGGGTTGCTGGCAAGGCATATACAAGGCAGGCCCTTGCGGTCCTTTAAAAACCTTGCCACAAGTTCGGCTGAAAAATGCATCGCATCCGCCGCCGAGCCGCCATTGCCGCAGACAAGCAAAGGCTGGTTTTGATCCAAAGCGCCACAACATAAGGCGATGGCTTTTTCCATGGCTTGGGCCAAAGGATCTTGCGCGGCCTGATTGATTGTTTGCGCGGCGGCTTGAAGATAGTCTTTGAAAGATTCAGCCATTTCTTACCTGCGTTGCCTGCTCAACCCAATCCAAAAAGGCCGGTGATCCGTCCGCGACAGGCAAGGCCAGAATGCAAGGGTTATCGCTGGGGTGAAGATCAAGAATACGGCTTTGCATCCGCGCATACGCCTCCCGCGTGGTTTTGAGGATCATGACATATTCCTGATAGCGCTCAAACTTGCCTTGCCATTTGAAAAATGACGTGACTTGCGGCAGGACGTTCACGCAAGCCGCATCGCCGCTTTCGACAAGAGAGGTTCCGATGCTCTCGGCAAACTCGCGCGAAGGCACGGTTACATAGGCCACGAGAACCTCAGACGGGTGGGCGCTCATTGAATGCTGTCTCCAAGGACAATGCCCAGACGCTCTGCTTCACCGCCGCCGATTTCAAGCGCGCCTATAACCGGAACATCCGAGACAAGAGGCTCCTCGCTTTCAGGGGTTGCGTTTGCAATGATTTTCACGATGAGGCCTTGCTCATCAAAAAAGATTATATCAAGCGGCACAGGGGTGTTTTTCATCCAAAAACTCGCCACGCGCGGCGCTTCGAAACGAAAGACCATGCCTGTCCCTTGGGGAACATCGCGGCGGAACATCATGCCATGGGCCTGTTCTTCAGGCGTAAGGGCTTCTTCGACTTCAAAAACAGACGGATCAGCGCCGCTTGCATGCAGAATGCTGATGCGCGCGCGGGCCAGAGCCGTCGTTTCGTCGCCAGCGGGCGCGGCTTCGTCTGCCACATCCTGCTCGACAAGAACCACTTCCTCCTGCACAACTGCGGCGCGTTGCGGATTTTGCGCTTGCTGATCCACAGATGTCTGGTGAAAGACATACCAGCAGGCCGCCAAGGCAAGCAGCACAAGAAGGATCAGAAACAAGGATTTGCATTTACAGGATTTGCAGCCATCGCCGCTATGACAGGCACAGCTTGTTTTTTGATTTTTTTTCATGACGTGATCCTTTCTTTGAAACGGCAGAGCTTAGGCGATACGTTCCAGAGGTTGGTCGGCGTTTCCCGCGCCGTGAACCCCGAGAAGCTTGAGTTTGCGGTGAAGCGCCGAGCGCTCCATCCCCACAAAGTTTGCGGTGCGCGAGATATTACCGCCAAAACGGGTCACCTGCGCTAAAAGATATTCACGCTCAAACATCTCACGCGCATCGCGTAAAGGCAGGGTCATAATCTCGCCGCCCTTTTCCCATTTCAAAACATTGGGTGTTGAGGCCGTAATATCAGGCGGAAGCATATCCGCGCGTACCGGTTCATCGCTTTCACCGGGGACCATAATCAAAAGCCATTCCATAGCGTTGCGCAACTGGCGGACATTGCCCGGCCAAGCGTAGGCCTGAAGCGCGGCCACAGCCCCCTCGCCCAATGTGCGCAAAGGAAGGCCGAGATTTTCAGCCGCGCGGTTGAGGAAATGCTGTGCCAAAAGCGGGATATCTTCACGCCGTTCGGACAAGGGCGGAACTATAATGGGCACCACGCTCAAACGGTAATAAAGATCCTGACGCATTTTGCCGCTTTGGATACGTTCCTGCAGATCCTGATTGCTTGAGGCAATCACGCGCACATCCACCTCGACCCGCGTTGAGCCGCCTACGCGGGTAAAGACCTGCTCTTGCAAAACGCGGACGATCTTGCCTTGGGTTTCAAGCGGCATGTCGCCCACTTCATCAAGATAAAGCGTGCCGCCATGGGCTTGTTCAAACAAGCCGATCTTGCGGTCTTTGCCCGCAGGATCGCCTTCAAGGCCGAAAAGCTCCATTTCAATCTGATCGGGCCGCAAAACGGCGCAATTAACCACCACAAACGGGCCGCCTGCGCGGCGTGATCGTTCGTGAAGCGCGCGCGCCACGACTTCCTTGCCTACGCCCGAGGGGCCTGCAATCATCACGCGGCTGCCTGTCGGGGCTACACGCTCCACCGTCTGGCGCACCTGCGTCATTGCGCTTGATTTGCCGAGCATGTCCATATCCGAGCCGACCCGAACCTTGAGCGTCTGGTTTTCCCGCTTCAGCCGCGCGGTATCGAGCGCATGACGAACCTGCAAAACAAGGCGATCCGCTTTAAAGGGTTTTTCGATAAAATCATAAGCGCCGCGCTTGATAGCGGAAACGGCTGTTTCAATATTGCCGTGGCCGCTTATCATAATCACAGGCACGCCCGGGTTTTCCTTGACGATCCGGTCAAGAAGCTGCAGCCCGTCCATCCCGCTGCCCTGCAGCCAGATATCAAGGATAATAAGATTGGGACGGCGCATGACAATTTCAGCCAGCGCGTTTTCCGCGCTTGTGGCCTTGCGGGTGCGCAAGCCTTCATCATTGAGGATTCCTTCAATCAAAAGGCCTATATCCGCTTCGTCATCGACAATCAGAATGTCGTCTGTGAGATTTCTGTCTTTGTTGTTGGCGCTCATTCTTTCTCCGGAGGTTTGTTATCGCATTAGCCAGAACACATATCGTTTATAGTATCAGACTTTTCTCTCTGCGGCCATATCAGGCTGACAACCGCCCCGCCGCCCTCATGATCGGCCAGTGCCAGATTGCCGTGATGATCTTCCATGATCTTCTTGACAATCGCAAGACCCAAACCGGTTCCCTTACTGCGGGTAGTGACATAAGGTTCGGTCAGCCGCGCGCGCTCTTCCACAGGCAGGCCGCAGCCATTATCCGTTACGGACAGGACTACCATCTCTCCTTCCTGTTTTAAAGTCAGTATGATGCGCCCTTTTGGTAAAGATTGGTCTTTTTTCTCCCGCCCATCAATAGCTTCGGCAGCATTTTTTAGTAAATTGGTTAACGCCTGCGCCAGCTGGCGCGAATCACAATCGGCGTAAAGCTTCTCTTTGGGCAGGTTTTGCGTGTAGGTGATGTCCGTGCGTGTGGCACTTTGCAAAAACAGGGTCTGGCGGCATAAATCCACAAGCTCATGCCGCTTGATGACGGGGGTGGGCATACGCGCAAAGGCTGAAAACTCGTCCACCATGCTGCCTATATCTTCGACATGCCTTATAATGGTCTCTATGCAAGTGTCGAAGATCTGAGGGTCTGAGGAAACCTCGTTCATATATTTGCGCCGCAGCCGCTCGGCGGAAAGCTGAATGGGAGTCAGGGGGTTTTTGATCTCGTGCGCGATGCGGCGCGCTACGTCGGCCCAAGCGGCTTTGCGTTGCGCGGACACAAGCTCGGACACATCATCAAAGGTGACGACAAATCCGCCGACTTCATCATCCCGCAAATCGCTTGAAATACGCACAAGAAGCGTGCGCGTTGTCTGACCGGCGCGCTTGATTTCCACCTGCCCGTCATGCATGCGGCCTGCGGGCGGATGCGCGCGGATCATGGCATCAATCTCGGGCGAAAGCTCGGCCAAAGGACGGCCAATCCAGATTCTCGAATCCTCAAGCGCAAAAAACGAGGCAGCGCGCGCATTCATCATGTTGATGCGATACGCGCCGTCAAGGCCGATCACACCGGCGGAAACGCCTGTCAAAACGGCCTCGGTAAAACGCCTGCGCAAATCAAGCTGCTGGTTGGCCACCATCAGGGCCGTGCGTTGCGCTGCGAGTTGTTCGGTCATACGGTTGAAGGCGCGACCCAGCGAGGCAAGCTCATCATCGCCGCGCAAATCACGCTCTTCAATCAAACGCGCGGATAGATCGCCACGGCGCACGCGCTCGGTGGCGTCCATCAAGGCGCTTATGGGACGCATCAAAGACGAGGCAAAGTTCAGGCCGATCCATACAGCCGTTAAAAGCAAAAGCAAAGCCACAACGACAAAAATCACGGAGACCATCACGCGCAGGCCCGAAGAATGTTCGCGCAGATCATGATATTCGCTGACGGCCTTTTGCGTGTTTTCAATGCGGGCCATGACTTTGGGCTCCACAAGGCGGCCTACGAAAAGATAGGTGTCCACAAAATTGTCAAGCCGCAGCAACGCCCGCACGCGGTCATCATTGTCGCTGACGACCAAAACGACCTCGCCTTGCTTTGCGCGGGCGCGCATGTCATCGGTGATCGGCTCAAACGACAAAGCAAAGGTCAGGCCCGAACGCGCAAGGATTTTGCCCGTGCCGTCAAAGACAATCACTTCGGTCAAAGAGCGCAAATAGGCCTGCGCCGAAACGGCCTGACTTAGGCGGAGGGAATCTCCCGCCAAAAGCAGCGCCTGCCGGTTAAGGTCATTGGCCATGGCCAGCGCATCGGCGCGCAGCACCTGCTGGTGTTCCTGTAAATAGGCCTGCGCGACTTCCTGCGATTCATCAAGCGCGGTGCTGACGCGCTCGGAAAACCAAGCTTCAACGCCGAAGTAAAAAAAGATCGCCGCAAAAAACACCACCAAAAGCGCAGGCGCCGCCGCAAGCATTGTAAAGACCGAAACCATCCGCACATGAAGCCTTGAGGCCATCTGCTTTTTCTTCTGCTTGCGCCAGATTCTGTAAATGCGGCCCAAAACAAGCCATCCCAGAGCAAAAAGAACAAAAAGATCTAAGCCCAAAAGCACCATCACCGTTGTGGCGTCATTTCCGAAAAAGGGCGTGCGGGTCAAAGCCGCGTAAGTGGTGGCGCCTAAAACAAGCGCGGCCAAAGAAAGCGCAACAGCCACTTTGTCGCGCCATCTTCCGCGCGCAAGATTTATCATCCAAATGTTTTTCCGGTTTTTCATGAAACAGGTTCCACCAGATTCTTTTCCTGTTCGTACATCATGGCTTGTTCAAAAAAATCCTTTATCAGCGTTTGAGCCCGCGCAAGATCCGCCGTTTGATTGATCGCCGCACGGTAGTGTGAAGCTTTGGGAAGGCCCGCGCTATACCAGCCTATATGTTTGCGCGCGATACGCAAGCCTGCCTCAATGCCATAGGCGTCCAGTATAAGCTGAAAATGCTCGCAAAGGATAGCGTAGCGTTCGGGCAAGGCGGGGGCGAGGGAAACCTGCCCCGTTGCAACAAAATCCATCATTTGCTTTAAAAACCACGGACGCCCGCAGCTGGCGCGGCCGATCATCACGCCATCGGCGCCGGAAAGCTCAAGCGCCTGCATCAGCGTTTGCGCATCGGTGATGTCGCCATTGGCGATCACGGGAAGATTGACGGCTTCCTTGACCGCGCGGATCTTTTGCCAGTCCGCTTTGCCCTTATAAAATTGCTGGCGGGTGCGGGCGTGCACGGTAATCATCTGAATCCCGCTTTCCTGCGCGATTTTGGCCATGCGCGGCGCATTGAGATTATCTTCATTCCAGCCAAGACGCATTTTCAGCGTTACGGGAATAGAGACGGCTTTGACAACCTCTTCCAAAATCCGAGCGGCTCTGGCCTCATCGCGCATCAGGGCGGCACCGGCCAGATTGCCGACAATTTTTTTGGCCGGGCAGCCAAAATTGATGTCAATGATCTGCGCGCCGCGATCTTCATTCAAACGCGCCGCCTGAGCCATAATTTCAGGGTCGCTGCCGGCGATCTGAACCGTCAAAATATCATCAGTCCCTGCCGGTTCAATCATTTGCATTGTTTTTCGCACATGGCGGATCATCGCCTGACTTGCGATCATTTCGGAAACGACAAGCCCTGCGCCAAAACGGCGCACCATCTTGCGGAAAGGCTGATCCGTCACGCCCGCCATAGGCGCAAGCAGAACCGGCATCCCAATGGTTCGCTTGCCCAAAGAAAGCGGTGATAAAACAGAAAGCCACGTCATTTCATACGCATAGCATTTGCCCAAAAAATGGGCAATGATCTTTGCATTTTATGCCTTTTCACGGCCATGTTCGTCTTTATAATCATCGAGATGACAACAACGGCTCTTATTGTAGCAGCCGGCGCGGGCGTGCGCTTTGGCCAAGATAAACCCAAGCAGTATCAACTGATTGGAGGCGTTTCGCTTTTGCGCCGGAGCGTGATGGCCTTTCTTCACCACCCCTGCATCCAAGAGGTGCGCGTGGTGATTAACCCTGCGCATCGCGCTCTTTACGAGGAAGCGGTTGCGGGTCTTGCGCTCGGCGCGCCTATAGAGGGCGGGGCAAGCCGTCAGGACTCGGTGCGTTTGGGGCTTGAGGCTTTGGCAAAGGCGGATCAGCCGCCTTTGATGGTGATGATTCATGATGCCGCAAGGCCCTTTGTCAGCGCCGCAACGATTGAAGCTGTGCATAAGGCGCTGCGGCAAGATCAAGGCGCGCTTGCGGCGCGGCCTGTGGTGGATACGCTTAAACATGTTCAGGATGAGCTTGTCACAAACACGGTGGCGCGTGAAAATCTCTGGCATGCGCAAACGCCGCAGGCTTTTCCTTTTGGGCCTATTTTAAAGGCGCATCAGCTGGCCAAAGGGCAAAACTTGACCGATGACGCGGCGGTGGCTGAGCTTGCCGGTCTTAAAGTTCACGTTGTTATGTCTGATGCCGATAATTTCAAAATCACAACGCCGGACGATCAAAAGCGGGCGGAGCGTCTTGTGGCGGATCTTTATCCTTATGTCTGCACAGGGATCGGGCTTGATGTGCACCGGCTTGTGGCGGGCTGCGTTATTCATCTCGGCGGGCTTGCGCTTGAGCATGACCGCGCGCTTGAAGGCCACTCGGATGCCGATGTTGTGCTGCACGCCTTGACGGACGCGCTTTTGGGCACGCTGGGCGCGGGTGATATCGGCACGTTCTTTCCGCCCTCAGACCCGCAATGGCAAGGGGCGGACAGCGCTCTTTTCCTGCGTCACGCGGCCACAATGATCGCGCAGGCGGACGGGATGATCGCGCATGTGGATATTGTCATCATGTGCGAAGCGCCACGTCTTGCGCCGCACCGCGTTCGCATGCAAAATCATATCGCTTCCCTTCTTGGGCTTGCGCCGCGCCATGTCAGCGTCAAAGCCACAACAACCGAACGTCTTGGCTTTACAGGCCGAGGCGAAGGTATCGCAGCTCAAGCCATCGCAACTGTCCGCTATAAGGAATAAAACCATGCGCTTTCCTGACACTATTGAGCGAATTGCTTTTGATATTATCGCGCACTACAAAGAGGCTGGTTTGAAAATCGCAACCACCGAGTCCTGTACAGGCGGGCTTGTCGCGGCGGCTCTGACCTCGGTTCAGGGATCTTCGGCTGTTTTTGAGCGCGGCTTTGTCACCTACTCCAACACTTCAAAAACCGAGCTTTTGGAGCTTGATCCACAGACGCTTGAACAGTTCGGCACCGTCAGCGCTGAAGCGGCGGAAAATATGGCGCGCGGGGCTTTGAATAATTCTCATGCCGATATTGCGCTGGCGACAACGGGGATTGCAGGGCCCACAGGCGGAACGCCCAGCAAGCCCGTCGGCCTCGTCTTCTTCGGAATCGCCACGCGCGACGGCACAATCTTCCACACCTCCACCCAATTTCGAGGCGATCGCCACATGGTGCGCGAGCAGGCTACGCATGAAGGGCTGAAGCTGCTTTTGGCGTGGGTGAGTAGGGATAAAGCGAGTTTTTAGATTAGGGTATAGACTCATAAACTAGATTCAGAAAGCAACGATGGAAGCGAGGAAGACAGCGGCCATGAAGGTGTAAGGCTGTCTGTCGTAACGGGTGGCGACGCGGCGGAAGTCTTTCAGACGAC
>Ga0123354_10001727_pt1 | contig 27417 bp, 26 predicted proteins | sample TergutLab28metaG_2_FD_97872 | JGI IMG/M metagenome (GOLD analysis project Ga0123354, IMG submission 97872) | Labiotermes labralis P4 segment gut microbial communities from Petit-Saut dam, French Guiana - Lab288 P4 | ecosystem: Host-associated > Arthropoda: Insects > Digestive system > Gut ... | reverse complement strand
GTACCTTTGCGCCTTCATTTAAAAATCAACAAGCTGGATGCAGAAAATACGAAATATTGCAATCATTGCCCATGTCGATCACGGCAAAACAACTTTAGTAGATAAAATGTTATTAGCCGGAAAATTGTTTCGTGACGACAAAGCCGAATTAGACCAATTCTTAGACAGCAACGATTTGGAACGCGAACGTGGAATTACGATTCTTGCAAAAAACGTTTCAATTAATTATAAAGATTATAAAATCAATATTATTGATACTCCGGGACATGCCGATTTCGGCGGCGAAGTAGAACGTGTGTTGAATATGGCGGACGGCGTCCTGCTGCTCGTTGACGCTTTTGAAGGTCCAATGCCTCAAACCCGTTTTGTTTTACATAAAGCTATCGACCTTGGTCTGAAACCGATTGTCGTAATCAACAAAGTGGATAAGCCCAATTGCCGTCCGGAAGAAGTTCAGGAAATGGTTTTCGACCTGATGTTTTCATTGGATGCTACCGAAAACCAATTGGATTTTACCACTATCTACGGCTCCGCCAAACAAGGTTGGATGTCGAGCGATTGGCGGAAACCTTCCAGTAATATTCAGCCGTTATTAGATGCTATCATTGAGCATATTCCAGCTCCGAAAGTGTTGGAAGGAACTCCTCAGATGCAAATTACTTCGTTGGACTATTCTAATTATGTAGGCAGGATTGCCGTTGGACGCGTTCATCGGGGCGAACTACAGGAAGGAATGGACGTAGCGCTTTGCAAACGAGATGGGAGCATCCTGCGCTCACGCATCAAAGAACTGAATGTTTTTGAAGGATTGGGAAGAACCAAGGTCGCGTCGGTGAAGTCGGGAGATATTTGCGCTATTGTCGGTATCGATAATTTTGAAATCGGCGATACGATTGCCGATATGGAAAATCCCGAACCCCTGCCTCCTATCGCTATCGACGAACCAACGATGTCGATGCTCTTCACAATTAATAATTCTCCTTTTTACGGAAAAGACGGAAAATATGTCACCTCGCGTCATATCTACGAACGATTGATGCGGGAATTGGACAAAAATCTGGCGTTGCGCGTCGAATCGTCCGGCTCGGCGGATTCATGGATTGTCTATGGACGCGGTGTCCTGCATTTATCTATTCTGATTGAAACCATGCGGCGGGAAGGCTACGAACTGCAAGTAGGGCAGCCGAAAGTTATCATTAAGGAAAAAGAAGGCGTCAAGCTGGAGCCGGTAGAGCAATTGACCGTCAATCTTCCGGAAGAGTCGTCAAGCCGGATTATTGATATAGTTACCAAGCGGAAAGGAGAAATGCAATCGATGGAACGCAAAGGCGACCGGATTCATTTGGAATTTATAATTCCTTCACGCGGCACTATTGGATTGACAAACCAAGTTTTAACCGCATCGGCGGGAGAAGCGATTATCGCTCATCGTTTTCTGGAATATCAACCTTGGAAAGGAGATATCGAAAAACGGCTGAATGGGTCGATTATTGCTATGGAAACCGGCAATGCTTTTGCTTATGCTTTGGATAAACTGCAAGATCGTGGACGTTTTTTCATCGATCCGCAAACCGATGTTTATGCCGGACAAATTGTTGGCGAACATACCAAGGAAGGCGATTTAGTGGTGAATGTCACCAAATCCAAAAAACTCACCAACGTTCGCGCTTCGGGAAGTGATGATAAAGCCCACTTGGCGCCGCCTGTAATTTTCAGTCTCGAACAAGCGCTCGAATACATTAAGGAAGACGAATATGTGGAACTGACACCTTTAGCTATGCGCCTGCGTAAGATTGTTTTGGACGAAAATGAACGAAAAAAAATAAAGAAATCATAATCTGAATTTTCAATAAAAATAATCATATATTGACCTTATTATCTAAAATTGACAACATAGTCTGCGTTGATTAATTTTTTTCATCTTATTCTATCCATTTTTTGCAACAGTCAAAAACGAAAATAAATATAGTAATTGACAAATAAATATTATAATATACTTATATGATTCATGTCTCGCTCGTATCTATATTTTCACCTTTTTTGAAATAACAGTTTTTTTTACAGATAATAAATCTGAAAATAAAAATTTAAAATTGACTATATATAAAGAGGTTTCCATAATATCTTTGTAGTATAAAAATTTGTAGTAAGTTCATACTTTTAAGAAACCTTTATTTAAGTTAAGGCAAAATAAGGTTATGTGGGGGTAGCAGGTAGTGTTATATGAACTGATGTATATAGCACTACCCTTGCTGAAAATAATTATAGATTAATTTAATAATTTGAAAATTAATAAATTTTTTAGTAAGTATATATAATTTAATTAATAAACACACTCATGAGAAGAAAAAGATTTTTCAAAAAAATTTATCGTTATGTTTACAAGCTAAGAAAAAACTTTGAAACGTTGATTGCCCGTCCTTACAATATTCAAGTTGACTTAGGAGGTAAGACTAAAACGATTTAAGAAAGGAAAAAGCTACTAATTAAGTAGCTTTGTAATGAAGTTATCGGTTCACTCTTTATATGTGAAATAGGCAAATTGAGGTGAATCTTAAGGGTGAGCCGATAATAAACCAACCGAAATCTACCGTCAATATTCTGCCGGCAATGTTTCTAATTGCTCCCTTGAAAATACCGGACCGTCTTTACACACATACATTTTTCCAACATTACATCGTCCACATTTTCCCACTCCACATTTCATGCGATTTTCGAGTGTTGTATAAATATTTTCAGGTTTAAAGCCTAATTTATCCAATACCGGAAAAGTGAATTTTATCATTACCGGAGGACCGCAAACAATAGCTACGGTATTTTCCGCTGAAGGGCTAATTTTTTCCAATACGGAAGGCACAAATCCGACTTCTCCTTTCCAATCGGGCGTTTCGCCTCCCGGGTCAACCGTTAAGGTAAGATTCACATCCGGACGCTCCGACCATTCTTTTAACTCGTCTTTATAGACTAAATCATCGACCGACTTGGCGCCATAGAGGATATGAATATTTTTAAAATTTTCCCGTGTATCCAAGGCATTCCAAATGACGCAACGCATCGGAGGTAAAGCAATTCCGCCGGCAATGAACAGCAAGTTTTTACCTTTCCATTCGTCCATTGGAAAAATGTTTCCAAACGGTCCGCGAAAACCCATGGTCTGCCCCTCTTCTAATTTAGCAAGAGCAGTCGTCACTTTTCCCGCTTCACGAAAAGTACATTCTACATATCCTTCACGAGTGGGCGAAGAGGCAATACAAAAAGTACATTCGCCTTCTCCAAACACGGAATATTCGGCAAACTGTCCCGCTTTGAATTTAAATTCTTTAGCTTCGTCTTCGTCTTTGAATTTTAACCGGAAAGTCTTTACTCCGGGAGCTTCCTTTGTTATCTTCTCAACAATCATGAGATAAGGAAGATAGATATTATCCATAATTAACGCATTATCACATTAGTACTTTGTCGCATTCTTGCCACATTTTCAAACATTCACTTAGATTCATATCTACCGGACAGGCGCGCGAACAGCGTCCGCAACCGGTGCATCCTACTACCGACAGTCGTTCCGGCATGTATGAAAACTTATGCATAATCCGTTGACGCCACCGCTGACTTTGTGTTGAACGCGGATTATGTCCCGAAGTATGCAAAGTGAAAAGAGCAAATCCACAGGAATCCCAACAGCGAATGCGACTTCCAGAAGTTCCACGAGCATGTTCCTGAATATCAAAACAAGCGCAGGTGGGACAAACATAAGTGCAAGCGCCACATCCGATGCATCGTTCGGATTGTGATTTCCAAAGATCGCTTTCAAACATTTGAGTCACTATCCGGATAACGTCTGCTACATTGAATTTAACAGGGATTTCAACCAAATAATCTTCTTTGCGAATACCTTCCGACGCTTCCTCAAAAAATGAATTGTATTTTTTATACCATTCGCTTCCTTTATCTGTAATGATTTCAGCTAAATAGCCATCTTCTTTGATAGGCGTCAGCAGAATATCGCTACCTTCGGTATTTCCGGGACCACCGTTCACCGAAGTGCAGAAACAATATTCATCGGCTTGAGTACAAGCCATACTAATGATAGTCACCCGTTTTCGGTGTTCGTTGTAAGGTTTATCCGGCGTATCCCAATTGAAAATACTGCTCAAGGGACCAAAACCGACTGCATCGCAAGGATGCGTTCCAAAGACAAGTATTTCGGGCAATTCATCCGGATTATAATCCTGAAGTTCAATATCGTTTTTGTCCTTTTTATAAGAGAAAAGTTTTTCAGTGCGAGGAAAAACAACCGACTTAACAGATTGTGTCGTTTGAATAGAATTGTACGCTATTTCATCGACGGATGCAATGACCTTGAAATCCGTCTGCTTGCCCCGCGAAACCGGCGCATAGATTAAAACGCTCTCTGTTTGTACTTTTTTCAGACAATTCATTAAAGAATTGCGGCTGATATATTTTCGTTCCATAGACTGCTACACAATAAAATTTTCTTTATCATCCGGTTTGAATGTGGATAGCACATTTCCCTTTTCTTCGTCCGATTCTCCAAAATTTTGCTTCACCCATTCCTCCATCTTGTGCGACAATATATGAATGGGGATTTCCACCGGACAAGCGGCACCACAAGCGCTACAATCGGAACAACGCCCTGTCATGTGCATCACGCGGTTGATTTGCCATTCCATATTGCTTAAAGCGCTCGCCCAAGGCTGTATCCATTGCGGACGATTGATTTCAACGATGCAAGTAGTGCAATAACACATCGGACAAGCTGCCCGGCAGGCATAGCACTTGAAGCATCTCGACAGTTCTTCCGTCCAAAACTCCCAGCGTTCGGCGAGAGTCATAGCGTCAATTTTGCGAGCCAATTCTTCTTCATCCGGTTTTGCCGGTACAGGCATATCTTTCAAGTATTGCTTTATTTCTTCGGCAGATTGAAGCCATTTTGTTTCGCCCTTTTCCGACAGCGCAAGAACACGGAGATTTTCTTCTTTCAACTGATGTTCGTCAAACAGAAGCGTAATATTTTTCAAAGCGTAATACGATGCTGCTATCCCGATTTTTTTCCCTGCAACTAAATCTTTCCTTGTTAAATAAACCGCAAGATTTCCGCTACAGTTTTCATTGAAAACCAATTTACCAGCGTCTTCAGGCTTCGATACAAAAGCAGGACGCAAATGACGCGTTCCCTTTTCATATCCGATGAAAATGTCAATGCTTTTATTTTCTAAAAGCGTTTGGATTTGACTTGCTATTTCATTCATGAGGCGCCTCCATTTCTTTCTTTAATTCGTTTTCAGATAAAAAGTCGGCGGCTTTTTTATATTCAGTATAAGGACCTAATCCTCGTAAATTATCGACAGTTTCGTTTACCACTTCCGCCCATTTAGCTCCTTCGGCTGCCGATACCCAAGAGAACTTGATTCGACGAATATCTATTCCAAGATAGTCAAGCAAATTACGGAAAACTATCCATCGGCGACGCGCATGAAAATTGCCGGAAGTATAATGACAATCGTTGGGATGACAACCCGAAACGATTACACCATCCATTCCATTAGCAAAAGCTTTAAGTATCAGCATAAAATCAATTCTACCCGTACACGGGAAACGAATAATTTTCACATTAGAAGCATATTTGATACGGCTTGTTCCCGTCAAGTCGGCTCCTGTGTAGGTACACCAATTGCAAACAAAAGCTAATACTTTTGGTTCAAATTCGTTAGACATATTACATTATTTACTGAAGCAACAAAGTTAGTACAATAAATTCATTAATACAAATCAATTTTTGTAATAATAGGCAGCAATACTGCTGATAGCCGGCGTCAGGCGAGATTCGAGAATACGCAGCCTGATTTTATCGGTAGTTACGTCCGGAAAACGGAGAATACGGCGAAAGCCGATATTTTCGCCTTGCGCAATTTCTTTCCATGATCCGTTAATATAAGCGTCAACTGCATGTTTCATAACTCTTTCGCCGTTGGTAGCAATTGGTTCGCCGATTTCAATACGGTTGAATTTGATGGGTGAGGGAAGAGTGATGACAATTTCCTGAGGCTGTTTATCCAAGGTCACGTATGTATAAATATTGTGGTCAAGCACCTCTTTGGGACCATCGGCTTTGCTAAGCAAATCAACGGAATACGTGTCGTGTATGCGTTTACCTACTTCCTTCAGGGTTTCGACGTCCCGGTCGGAGAAACGACCTTCGCGATTAGGCGGTATATTGAGCATCAGGTAAGAATTGCCTCCTGTGACGCGTTCCCAAATATCAAACACTTCATCGGCTGAGCGGGCATGTTGGGTGGAGTCGTCGCGATAGAACCACCCGTCGCGAATGGATGTGTCCGTTTCGGCGGGCTGATAGTGAAGATAAAACGGCTTTTGCATACTAAACAGTTTTTCGTTGCTGCCCAAGTCGTTGTCGGTCAAATCCTGAAATTTAATCATTGTATTCGGGTCATCGGGATAAGGAATAACGTTCCACTCGGCGTTTCGCGTATTTCCTGCTTCATTTCCACACCATCGGACATCTTCACGTCCGAACACGATGGCGCGGGGAGCAAGCGTCCGAATCAGTTGTCGCCATGCCGTATAGTTATATTGCTGGTCGCCTTTGTGTTTAGGATGCGCTCCATCGAGCCATATTTCGGAGATAGGTCCATATTCGGTTAGCAGTTCATACAATTGGTTGAGATAATATTCATTATAATCATCTACTACAAAATGGAATTTGATTTTGCTTTCGAATGGGCGACCGGGTACTTCCCGTGGAATTGTCCGTTCGGTATATTTACTTCCGTTGCCGTACAAACCATCCGGACTTTCCATTTGGTAGAGGTCGGCGGGAGAAAGGTAAATGCCAAATTTAATACCGTATTTGCGGCAGGATTCCGACAGTTCCTTTACTATATCGCCTTTTCCTCCGCGAAAATTGGATGACATGATGCCATGTTTTGTATATCGGGATTGCCACAGGCAAAAGCCGTCGTGATGCTTCGCCGTCAACACCACCAGCCGGATGCCGGCGGCTTTCAAGGCTTCGCACCATTGGTCGGTATGCAACTCATGCAGGTCGAATACTTTGGGGTCTTCCTTTCCGGTTCCCCATTCCAATCGGGTAAAGGTGTTCGGTCCGAAATGAGTAAAAGCGATAAACTCGTTTTGAAGCGCTTCCAACTGACTTTGAGTTGGGACGACATGGACAGCCTTTTCTATGATCCGGTCGTTTGTATCATTGACTTCAACCTTGACGGTATTTTCAAATCGCAGCGTATCTTTTTGCGCATGCATTTGCATCAACACAAAAGCAAATATAGTTGGTAAAATAAAATGTATAAGTCTCATTTATTAATATTTAGTTATTTAAATTGTTAATTCTTTTTCAAATTGAATAAATAAGTGAGATTCACACCAATCACTTGATTGTGTGATGCTTGGAAGGGTTGTCCTTTGGTGCTGTTGAAGATATCCGAAAGCCCGTAGTAGTATCTGCCATCAAGAATAATCGAGCCGGCTTCCGTACGAAATTCAAGACCCAACGCTCCTTTCAAACCATAGTCAAAAGGATGTTGCACTGGATTTTCATAATAGTCAGGGTCAGGAGGGGATACTATGTTTTTTACAATGTCTTTAGCCCGGATATAATATCCGATTTGCGGACCTGCATTGAAAATGAACCGAACTCGCTTCCCTAAGTTAAAATAAATGTGAGTCATAAGCGGTAATTCCAAATAAGCGATAGAACGGGTATAGCTGTTCACATTAACCGTAGTATCCTTTCGTTCTTTCCATCCTCTCAGGGAATAATTCAATTCTCCAAGAATACCGAAATGATTCTCTGAAATATATCGTACTGTAAATCCTCCGGAATATTGATTGAGGAAGTCTTGTGGAACTCTGTAAAAGGTAGAGTTAAAGCTTACTTTTGACAAGGTAATTCCACCGTTCACGCCAAACGACCATTCGGGAACAAATGAATTGGTTTGCGAATATGCATGCAAACCGCACCAAAAGAAAATAAACAGTGTAATTATCTTCAGAGATTTCATTTGACAAGACTCTTCGTGATGGTATAATCCGAATTATAATTAATCAGATACATGTTTGTATTGATGAATCCACCCCAGTTATTTAATCGTTCAAAATAAAAATCAGTTTGCACTCCTTTATATTTTATGTCATTAATGTGTGAATCGAATGGAGAGCCGTAAGTATGGATTAACCGGATAAAATACATTCCCGTATCATAGCCTAACATACCGTATTTCGGAAAATTATTTTCTAAAATTCGTGTGTACCATTTGTAAAAAGTGCTATAAAAATTTTTAGTCTCCTGCGATGTCGGATCGGAATAAAAAAGAGAATAAAAAGTTGCGTTTAAGCGAAAAAAATCATTAGAATACTTCGTACTATAGGATTGCCAAACCGGATAACCAAATAACGTCAGAGACATATCCAAATGATTATCAAGAATTGATTTCAGTTGTGGTGTTAATTTAGATAAAGTTTCGGATGAATCGTTAGACGGAACAATGACATTCGTTTGATTACGACTGAGTAATGCAGTGATGGTATTATAAAAATCCGTCCCAAGCGAAACGGTATTATACGAAATATTCTTGTCTTGTAAATCTTGTTTAAGTAAATCAATAAACTCCTTTTTGTCGGAAGCGCCCGATTCGTCCGATACGATGATTATATTACTTTTACCGTATTTATTAATAAAAGCCAGAGAAGCTTTTGAGTACAAATAGGACTGAGGAGTATTTATCTGGTAAACATCCGGATTGTTGATTGGTTCATTACTTAGGGATGTAAAAGGAATTACATAAGGGATACCATGCTCTTTGGCAAACCGCGATAATACCTTGATTTGCTCATCATAAAGTCCTCCGATTAGTAAATGAATATCCTGCATTTCCTTTTTCTTTAGAATAGCAGGGATTTCTTTTGTGTTTGTTCCAATATCATACACTTGTAAATTAACTGAAATATTGCTCTTTTTTATCTCTTTCAGCGCCAACAAGAATCCTTCGTAATATTCCGTCATGCGATTTTTAGGCGAGTTTTGATTTGTAGCATTATCCTTTATGCAGAAAGGCAACAGCAGTGCAACTTTAATAATATTGACATTGCTTGCAGGAGATGCCTGAAATAGTAATGAATTGGTTATCGATTTGTTAACAACTTCATTTCCTCCCTGTATGGGCGTAGTGACCAAATTGGTCGGAATGCGAATGATTTTTCCGATAGTAAACGTTTTGACGGATAAACCCGGATTCGCCGCAATAATGTCTTCGCCTTTCATGTGGTATATTTGAGCAAGCGAATACAATGTTTCCTGAGGTTCGATGGTATGATAAAGATACGAACTTGATTCTTGCGGAATTTTTAAAACTTCACCCACTCGAATCAACTTTTTGCTTTCCGGATTTAAACGATAAATATCGTCAACAGAAACATTATACATAGCGGCAATGGAATATACGGTTTGTCCTCGCTCAATGGTATGCAGAAAAAAATCGTCAGCTTGGGTGAAAAAAGTCGGCTCCGGATAAAATGCTTCTGCCGATTTTACGTTATAGAAAGACATTGATAAAACAGTAAACAATAAAAATAGCCGGTTGAACATAATTTTTTTAATAATCAAATAATATTGGTGCAAAGATAAAAAAAAAATTGTACATTTGACACATGAAACGATGTTTACTTTTTCTGATTTTAGCAAGTCTCTTCTCATTGCCGCTTACGGCGCAATATTCGGTAAGCGGAGGTTTATTGGCAACTAAAAACGGTATTACGGAAGTATATCTTCTAAACGGGCTTATGGGCGCACAAATCAGTTTTACTTCATCAACTCCCGGTACACATCAATGGTACCGGTTTTCGCAATCGATTGACGACGCCGTTCCTATTCCTTGCACTCAAAACGGAAACACTTCCGTTGTTTCTATTACTCAAGGCGATTGTGGTTATTATGTAGCTTCGCCCATAGGAACAGGCTATGTTTGGATTGTTGATTACAATCTGTACAATACCAAATTTTCAGGATTGACAGTGATGGAAGATGAAAATAGTTGCGATCAATTGAAACTTACCGCTGATGCTGTAGTTACGCCTATTTATTACTATGTGAATGGAGTGCAGAATGTATTAGGTCGTGAATTTCTTTTATCATATAATACTTTAAATTGGGACGAAGATCAAAAAGTATTCATCCCGATTGACACGACTCTGGTATTAAACAATATAAGTCAAATTACCACTTATTCCCCCCCGCTTACAAATACAACTTTCACATTGGTTGATTCGTTTGCTGTTCATTTGGGAATTGCACAATCCATTAGCTCTGCTGAATATACTGCAATTAAGGTAGAAGCTCACGGCTATGCTGTGACTACCAAAGAAAATGCCGATAATGAAATCCACCATGCCGGCGATGTTATGGGAGGATCCGCTCCTATTACCTATACTTTTACAGCTTATGCGAATGACCCTACCGCTGCGCTTTACATTTGGAAAATTGCACAGTTAGATAGTGCAACCAATACATTAACAGAAAAAGTCCGATATACGGAAAAAGTTTTGCAATACAATTTCGAACAGAACGGAAGCTATGTAGTTTCATTAGAAGTAAGCGACGGGCAATCGGTTTGTGTTGATACAACACAATCTTTCCCTATCGTAATTGATAATACTTTATTGCAAATCCCCAATGCTTTTAGCCCGGGAAGTTCTATTGGCGTCAATGATGAATTGAGAGTCGCATATACTTCACTGATTGCATTTAAGGCTTCTATTTATAACCGATGGGGAAATTTGCTCTTTCAGTGGACTGATCCCGCCAAAGGCTGGGATGGCAGGGTGAACGGTAAATTTGTTCCTACCGGCGTGTATTTTGTGATTGTGGAATACAAAGATTCAAATGGAAAAAACCGCACCATGTCAAAAGCGGTTAATGTATTACGAGCAAAAGAATAAATGACGTACAGATGAAAAAAATGAATTATCTGCTATTATTTTTTGGAGCAGGATTTTTAGTGATGTTGGGCTTATTTCTTTTATCCTCTACGAAAGAGGCGGCGATTGAGAACCAGATGAGTAATCTTGAACAGAAATTATATACTTTATCGCAAACCAACTCGGTACCCATCCCTGATGAAATAAACTTTTGCGGGGAAAAAATTGTTTTAGATCGCTTGGATTTACGGGAGCGGTTCGACCGTGAAATCAATACGTTTACCTATCTTCATTCCACTACCCTATTGTATTTGAAGCGAGCCAACCGTTATTTCCCCATCATCGAACCTCTTTTGAAAAAGAACGGTATCCCCGACGACTTTAAATATTTATGCCTCATCGAAAGCAATCTGGACCCCCGCGCTTTGTCGCCGGCAAATGCCGCCGGATTTTGGCAATTCATGGAATCCACCGGAAAAGATTACGGATTAGTAATTAATTCCGAAGTTGATGAACGTTATAATATTGAAAAAGCAACGAATGCCGCTTGTCAATACTTTAAAGACGCTTATGCAAAATATGGAAGCTGGGTGAATGTAGCTATCGCTTATAATGCAGGTATGGCGAAGATAAGCTCGGCTTTAAGTAGTCAACAAGTTAATTCGGCGCTTGATTTACTGCTTGTTTCGGAAAGTTCCCGCTACCTGTTTCGCATCGCTGCTATCAAGCAACTGTTTGAAAATCCCTACTCGTATGGATTTGTACTTAAAAAAGAAGATTTGTATCCTCCGATTCCCGTACAACGGATTACTGTAACGGAAACGATTGATAACATTGCTTCCTTTTCCCAACAATATGGCTTGAACTATATGTTGTTGAAAGAATTTAATCCATGGTTAAGGGACAATAAATTAACCATTCAACCGGGGAAAACATACGAAATTGCAATTCCGGCAAAAGAGGATTTATATTTCAAAAAATAAACGATAACGGTTCACCTAAATATTAGTATTTTATAACCATTTTTTTTGTTAAACGAATGTCTTCCGAAGAAGCGCCAATCATCAGATTGACAGTTCCGGGTTCAACAATATAGGTATCTTTATCGTTATCCCAATAGGCTAAGTCGCTTGCTTTAAGTTTGAAAGTTACATTTCGGCTTTCACCTTTCGGTATCATAATCCGCTTGAAACCTTTTAATTGCTTAATCGGTCGTACAATTTTAGAATCCGGAAATGAAACATAGAGTTGAACGACTTCCTCTCCATCCCTATTTCCTGTATTTTTTACATTTACCGATAGATTTTCCGATTCATCCTTTCCGATAGAGGTAGCGGAGAGCGTAAGCCCCGAATAAGCGAATTGCGTATAACTAAGCCCGTAACCGAATGGATAAAGCGGTTTTTCTTTCGCATACATATAGGTTCTTCCGTGTCGTATGTCATAATCCATCATCGGTGGCAAATCGGCAATACTTTTTACCCAAGTTTGAGTTGTCCTTCCGGCAGGATTATAATCGCCGAAAATTACGTCGGCTAAGCCATAACCCAATTCCTGACTATTATTGGTGATCTGAAGAATCGCCGGCAAGTTTTCTTGCGACCAATTGATAGCAAACGGAAAGCTGCTTACTAAAACCAGCACCGTATTCGGATTGGCTTTATAAACCAGCCGGGCGAGGTCTTCCTGCTCTAACGACAAAGCTTTGCGGTCAACGGCTTCGCGTCCGTCGCTCGGGACGGGCGAATACAACCATTTCGGGTCTGTGCCGTAAACATGATTACCGATGCAAACAAAGGCAATGTCCGCCTTTTTTGCAGCGATAACGGCTTTGTCCATATCGTCATTGGGCTCGAAATACACTTTCACATTGTCGCCCACTGCATTCCGGATTCCTTGCAGGATGCTTACCGCGTAAGGTGGAGTTCCGCTGTACCAATCCAAAAGGACTTCATCGGCGCGCGGTCCGATGACGGCGATGGACTTGATTTTATTTTTGTCCACCGGAAGAATTTTTTTATCATTCTTAAGTAATACAACCGATTTGGCTGTCACTAACCGAACAAAATCATGAACTTCTTTTTTGTTCCAAGGCGCTACGGTATCGGTAACTCCAATCCCTGCGTAAGGTAACTTTGTTTGATTACCATCAAGCAAGCCCAAACGGAGAGCAACGTAAAAATTACCTCGAATTGCTTTATCAATATCCTTTTCCGTAAGCAGTCCGTTGTTAAGCGCTTCGTATATGTAAGGACGGAAAGTATCGAGAAATTGACCTACGCCCGCCTTAACCACAGCAGCAGCTCCTTCGGTGTGAGTTGGATAGGCTTTATGCGCCGTAACTAATAAATTCAAAGCGCCTCCGTCAGTACATATAATTCCTTTCATATTCCATTCTTTGCGGATTTTTACCAACACGGGATTAATAGCCATCGGCGTACCGTTCCAAGCATTGTAAGAAGCCATAAATGCCTGTGAACCGCCTTCTTCTATTCCTTTGTGAAATGTGTATGAATAATATTCATGGAACAAGCGATTATCGAAATTAGAAGATGTGGAATCCCGACCGTCTTCATTGCTGTTGGCAAGAAAATGCTTCATTAACGATGCCGCTTTCCAGTATTTGGGATTATCCCCTTGTAACCCTTTTACGAAAGCCACTACCATTTCCGAGACAAGATAAGGGTCTTCTCCATAACTTTCTTCGGTGCGTCCCCAACGTGGGTCACGCGCCAAATCGGCATTCGGCGCACGCATCACCAATCCGCCTTTTTTATATTTATCGTTCTGAGTATAAAAACGTATTTCCGTAGCTTCTGTATCGGCTACTTTTCGTATCAGTTCCGGATCCCATGTTTCTCCCAAGCCATAAGCCTGCGGAAATATAGTGGTTGGATAATCATCTGGGAAAGGCTGTTCATTAACTATTTTATAACCGCCCCAATTAGCAGGACCTCCCAGCGCCATACCGTGTAATCCTTCGGAATGTCCGGTATTCCGTATCCCAAGTCGAGGTACGCCCAAATTAGTCGACAATGCGTTGACTTTTTCATCTATCGTCATTAGCGACAATAAATTATCCAAGCGTTCATCATCACTCAACGCCGGATTCTGAAACGGAAAAACATATTGGGCGAAAAGATGAGTATTCGCCAGCAGGATACAAAAGAGCATCAATACGATTTTTTTCATGATACCATTTAATATTTATATTACATATACTTTATATTCCTCATAATGCAGGTGCAACAAACAATTTTTTTAATCCCAACTCATCCTTGTTCACCCCGACGGCTAAGCCGATTGCTTGCGTAATATACAAAACCGGAATTTTGGTCTTGCGATTTAAATAACTATCAATGTGACTTCTACGCATATCAAGATTTGATTGGCACATCGGGCAAGCGACAATAATGGCTTCGGCGCCTCGGTCTTCGGCATCTTGCACGATTTTGCCGGACAATCGGGCTACGATATCGGTGCGTGAAACGGAAAAACCACCTCCACAACACTCGGTTTTGAATCCCCATTCGAGAGGGTTTGCTCCCGCTTTTCGCATCAATTCGTCCATTGATTGAGGGTCTTCTACGCGGTCGAATTTCAGAATCGAATGTGGACGAACCAAAAGACATCCGTAATAACATACGACTTTCCTATCAAAAGGTCGGACTACTTTTTCTTCTATCTTGTCGGCAATATATTTCTCAATAAATTGCATGACATTTAGTATTTTACATGTTCCGCCGAGCGGCATTTCGATGATTTCGGACACACGATTTTTCAAATTTGAATCTTCGTTACACTCATGTTGCGCCACACTCAACCGGTTGTAACAAGCGGCACAGGGAACAACGATTTCAGTAAAGCCTTGTTTTTCAGCCAAAGCTAAAATGCGGGCAGGTAATGCCGCACCAAGTTCTTTGCTTAGATTATGAGCGGCGGTAGCGCCGCAACAATTCCAATCTTCAATTTCTTGAAAGTGAATGTCAAATGCATTTGCCAGCGCTATAGTCGATTGTGCATATTCCGAAGAAGTGCCTTTCAAGGAACAACCCGGATAAAATCCTATATTCATAATTACTCTATTATTATTCGATGATTGTTATTGTTTTGCATTTTTGAAAATATCGCCGATTTGCTTTTTATTTTTCACTATTTCCGGTATTATCGGCAGTTTTCCTTTGGCGAACATTTTCGGAGCTACATCCATATCTTGAAGAATATTGAATGTCCGTGCTTTATAATCGGCTATCAAACCGATTTCGTATAAACGTCCGGTATATTTCACCGAATCCAAAAACGCACGGTGAAACGACAGAATATTCTTTGATTTTTTATTAACCGTTTTTTCTTGGATCGCTTTTCCCCGCAAATAGTCCATCAGATGAGGAATATCAATTTCCATCGGACACCGCGTAAGACAATTCTGGCAGGATACGCATAACCAAACCGATTCGGAAGACAATATTTTTCGATAATTTTCCACATCGTTCGTCTGAAGCATTCGCATTACACGACTCGGCGGATAGTCCATTTCTTCTGCAACTGCACATCCTGCCGAACATTTTCCGCATTGATAACAACGATTAACGTTGACATTCGTATTTGATTTTATTTCAGAAATATATCCTTTTTTTTCCATATCTATCCATTAAAAATATAATTATTAGCTCCTGACAAAATTACCATTATTTATTTGAATTTGAAAATTTAATAATTATAAAATAAGTTATATTGATTAATTTTATTTCTTGAAAGCGTCCAGAGCTTTTTTTACCGAACCGTATCGTAGAAGTATTTCTTGAGCTTTCTCGTTGGAAATATGCATTTCTTCTACAATCATCCGTGTTCCCCGCTCGATTAATTTTTTGTTAGTCAACTGCATATTCACCATTTTGTTGCCTTTCACCCGTCCCAGCTTAATCATTAGAGTAGTAGAAAGCATATTTAGAATAAGTTTCTGCGCTGTTCCCGCTTTTAAACGCGTGCTGCCGGTGACAAATTCAGGACCAACCACAGCTTCAATCGGATATTCGGATGCTTGAGCCAAAGGAGAATCGGGATTGCAGGTGATACATCCGGTCAGCAGGCTATTTTCCCGCGCTTTTTTCACTCCCCCGATAACGTATGGAGTCGTCCCGGAAGCTGCAATTCCAATAACCGTATCTAATGTATTGATTTGAAAAGCCTGTAAATCTTCCCACGCCTTGTCGGGATTATCTTCCGCTCTTTCCACCGCCGTTCTTAAAGCAGTGTCGCCGCCGGCAATCAATCCTATAATAATACCCGGAGAAACACCAAAAGTAGGCGGAATTTCAGAAGCATCCAGCACTCCTAAGCGTCCGCTCGTTCCTGCGCCGATATAAAAAACTCTTCCACCCGACGTCACCCGCTTCAATAGTTGTTCTATAAGCGCCTCGATTTGAGGAATTGCTTTCTCAACAGCCCTGTGGACTCCGGCGTCCTCCTGATTGATACCTGTCAAAATTTCATGTACCGACATCTTATCCAGATACTTAAATTGCGACGGAGATTCTGTAATACTTACCATATTTTTTGTTTTTATCGTGCAAAAATACAATTTAATGATGAATTTGACAACTTGCATAAAAATTCTATCACCGCTTATTTAAAGCTATGTATTAAAAAAAGGCTGCCTTTCTATAACAAGACAGCCTTTTCCACCTAATTTAAAACATCCAAAAACGATTCTACTACTTAGAGGCGATTTCTATTCGCAATGAAATATAAATACTAATTTTCCATCCACCGCTCTCATTTCCCACCAACAACCTCCAAAGATGTTCGCTACTTCTTCTTTGCTTAATTCAACTACTTGCGCTTTTGTTCCTTCTTTTTGTTCCATAATTTAAGTTTTTTATTAGTTAAACATGCTGCAAAGGAAACTGTTTTTATTTGATTATTATGTTAATAAATAGTTAAATGTATATTATTTCTTTGTATATCTATAAAAAATGTCTAATTTTGTTTGGTTTAATTTAATATTAAAATGAAATTACTGCCGTGAAGCTATTTTATCTCCTTCTTTCATTTGCAATTGCGCTAATATGCTTGTTTTCCTTACAAGCCGTATGGTTTCATTATACTTACCATTTGCATTCGCATAGCATCGAAAAATCGATTGACTCAATCTTTAAAAAAGCTGTTGAAGATGAAATGAATCAACGGTTTCTTGAATTAGAGAAAAACATAAAAGAAAACTTTTCGGATACCGATGTTTGTATCTCCTCTTTCAATGTCGATACTGATTTTAACCCTGCCGAAAATAACAGTGTTATTTCTCAGCAGTATGCTATGATTCAACAACTGATGGAAATGAACAATATTCCTTTCAATTTGGTCGGATTCGACAGTATATTTCATTCGCTTCTACAATCGCAACAATACCTTTTTCACTACCAAATAAATTTTATAGATTCAGTAGGTAAAACAATAGAGACATCCGGACAACGCATTGTCAATGGGTTTAAAACAACAGCTTTACCAATTATTAACGGAGAAAAAATTTACGCAGTGGTTAAGATTTCATCCCCTATTGTTTTTAAAACAATGTTAGCAATTTTAAGTATTTCGATTCTGGTTGTGTTACTCATTATAACTTGTTTGATTTGCGAGACAAAGATATTTATCAATCAGTATCATTTAAATCGGCTTCGGGAAAATTTTGCTCAAGCGTTAACTCATGATATGAAAACCCCCTTGGCAACCATTTATTCGGTATTGTCTCAGTCAAAAAACGGAATTATTAATAAATATCCGGAGCAAATGCAGCAGAAATATTACGAGGTAGCGATTGATCAAACGTTCAATTTACAAGCGATAGTAGAACGTATTCTGACGCTTGTATCTATTGAAAAGAAACAGTTGTCACTGAACAAACAACCGATTGATTTGCCGGAAATGATTCAGTCCTTAATCGACAAGTTCACTGTAAAGTCCGACAAAACAATTGTATTTCAAACCGCTTACCATTTAAAAGATAATTGTGTTTATGCCGATCCGCTCTATCTGCAAAATGCTATTAGTAATTTGATTGATAATGCAATAAAATATTCCGGCAATTCGGTGGAAATTAAAATTGAATGCATAAGCATAGAAAAACAGGTTACTATTCATGCCAAAGACAATGGATTTGGAATTTCATTTGCCGATCAATTAAAAATATTCAAAAAATTTGAGCGGGGCGCTGAAATAAAACGGAATCGCATCAGTGGATTCGGCATTGGATTAAACTATGTACGTCAAGTAATTGAAGCTCATGGTGGAAAAGTCGCAGTATTCAGCAAGGAAGGGATTGGAAGTGATTTTGTCATTACCTTACCCAGCAATTAAATAAAAAAATAGTTATTTTCATGGAAAAGATTAAGCTTCTTTTTGTAGATGATGACACTTCATTTGCATTTATTGTTAAAGGCAGTTTAGAGTTAACGGAAATTTATCAAGTACAAATAGCTTTCAATGGGAAAGAAGGTTTGGATGCTTTTTATTCTTTTAATCCGGATGTTGTTGTTGCAGACATTGAAATGCCTGTTTTAAACGGTATGGAGATGATTTCGCACATCCGGAAAAAGAATGAATCAATCCCGATTTTGTTTGCATCGGGACATGCGAATCCTCGCTATGTATTGGATGGATATAAGTTGAATGCGGATAATTTCATTAAAAAACCTTTTTTGCCAGAAGAATTAGACGCTCATATTCAGGCTATTTTCAGACGCACTCGAACGCTTTCGAATGAAACTATTGCGAAAAATATTTATTTGGGAAATATCACTTTTAATACAGATAAACAGTATCTGCAGTATGAGAATATAAAACAAAAACTTACCGCCAGAGAATCCTTAATTTTGCAGAAGTTGTATAAAAACAAAGGAAATGTTGTCAAACGGGATGAACTTTTAACGGAGATATGGGGAACAAGCGATTTTTTCACATCAAGAAGTTTAGATGTGTTTATCAATTTGTTACGTAAGTACCTCTCCCTTGATCCGAAAATCAATATTGAAACGATTCGCGGGAAGGGGTTGGTACTTAATTTAACCTAAACTTAATTTGCAATCCTAATCAGCGATTAATTTGCGATACCGTACTCGTTTGGGTTCTACATTCCCCATGCGCAGTTTTTTATTTTCTTCGTACTCGGAATAAGAACCTTCAAAGAAAAATACTTGAGAATCGCCTTCAAACGCCAGGATATGCGTACAAATTCGATCGAGAAACCATCGGTCGTGAGAAATCACAACAGCGCAACCGGCAAAGTTTTCCAAGCCTTCTTCCAAAGCCCGTAACGTATTGACATCAATATCGTTGGTCGGTTCATCCAATAATAGTACATTTGCTTCCGATTTCAACGTTAGCGCTAAGTGAAGACGGTTTCTTTCCCCGCCGGAAAGTACGCCGCATTTCTTTTCCTGATCGGCTCCCGTAAAATTAAACCGTCCTAAATAAGCCCGTGCATTGACATCCTTTCCGCCGACGCGGATAAATTCCGTTCCGCCGGATACTACCTGAAAAACGGTTTTTTCAAGGTCGATTTCTGAGTGGCTCTGGTCAACATACCCGATTTTCACGGTCTCCCCCAATTCAAAGGTTCCTTTATTCGGTTTCTCCATGCCCATAATTAAACGAAAAAGCGTTGTTTTACCGGCTCCGTTGGGTCCTATAATTCCAACAATGCCGTTGGGAGGCAACATAAAATTTAAATCATCATACAATAGTTTATCTCCAAAAGCTTTAGCAACATGAATCGATTCAATGACTTTATTGCCCAATCGAGGACCGTTCGGAATGAAAATCTCCAATTCTTCTTCCCGCTCTTTTGTATCTTGATTTAGCAGTTGTTCGTAGGAATTTAAACGCGCTTTTCCTTTGGCATGTCGCGCTTTAGGCGCCATTCGCGACCATTCCAATTCGCGTTCCAACGTTTTCCGGCGTTTACTCGCTTGCTTTTCTTCCTTCGCCATCCGGAGTGTTTTTTGCTCCAGCCATGAAGTATAATTTCCTTTCCATGGGATTCCTTCTCCACGGTCTAATTCAAGAATCCAACCTGCAACATGATCCAGAAAATACCGGTCGTGAGTGATACAAATCACCGTTCCTGCATACTGTTGCAAATGTTGTTCCAACCAATCGATTGATTCCGCATCCAAGTGATTTGTAGGCTCATCAAGCAAAAGAATATCCGGCTGCCGCAACAACAATCGGCACAAAGCCACCCGGCGTCTTTCGCCTCCGGAAAGCGTTCCAACTATTTGCTCTTCGGGCGGACAGCGCAGGGCATCCATCGCACGCTCCAATTTGCTGTCGATATTCCATGCGTCGGTAGCATCAATTTTATCTTGTAATTCGGCTTGGCGGGAAAAAAGCTTATCCATTTTGTCGGCATCTTCATAATATTCGGGAAGACCGAATTTTTCGTTAATCGCCTCATATTCTTTCAGTACATCCATAACTTCCTTAACGCCTTCCTGTACAATTTCCTTTACCGTTTTGGCATCATCCAATAAAGGATCCTGTTCGAGAAGACCCACAGAATAACCCGGTGAAAAAACAACTTCTCCTTGATATTCTTTTTCAACGCCTGCAATAATTTTCAATAATGTTGACTTTCCGGAACCATTGAGACCGATAATTCCAATTTTCGCCCCGTAATAAAAAGAAAGATATATATCTTTAAGAATTTGCTTTTGAGGAGGAAAAGTTTTACTTACCCCTACCATAGAAAAAATAATTTTTTTATCGTCAGCCATAATGCGTCTATTTGAATTAAATTTATTTGCAAAGATAAAAATTTTTTTCTACCTTTGCACCCGCGTTTAAAAAACAAGAGAAAGATTCATTAGCTCAGCAGGTAGAGCACATCCCTTTTAAGGATGGGGTCCTGGGTTCGAGCCCCAGATGGATCACGAAAGTCTATTCAAAATAAAGAAAAGCAAAGAAGGAACTTCTGAATGTCAATCATTTTCAGAAGTTTTTTATTTTTAAATACTCCGTTAATGAATAACACACACGTTAACATCGCATTAATAAAGTTTTGTCCCATGCTGGACATTCATTCTCGTTCGGCGGAAGCCGGAACTTCTGCAGAGGTGCAGACGGACACACCTTCTTTCTAACCTTTCTTTTAAATTAAGTTTTTTTTAGCTTTTTCCTTAGGGAAAAAAACATAAAAAAACAGGATTTCCCATAGAATTTGTTTCATAAAAACCTGATTTATAATGAATTTACAGAGTATATAAAATATGTTAACTACGGTGTGAGCGGACTTGGTACGGCTTTAGTATGGACTTAGTACGGACTTACTACGGACTTAGGCTGAATGCAAACCCTTAATATTTGTTAAATAAAAACAAATTACGTACCAGTATTATTATCTTTGCACCCTGATGATGATGTCAGAGTAGAAGAAAGTACCAACCGTCCAATCAACAATTGCGAAAAACAACCAATGGGCGAAATAATTTGTATTTACTAAATTTTAAAACTAATTTTGCAATGAAAAATATTTATGAAAATGAAAACAAAATTTATCTACATTTTATTAATTTCTTTAGTGGGTGTTATATGTCTTGTCGTAATTAGTAAGTTCTTTATTTATAAAACAAATGTAAATCAAGCGACCGCCAATGGTGATAAAGAAAATTTACAAGAAAACAAAAAACAGTCCATTGGTAACGATACCGTTGATTTTCAAAAATATCAAAATACAATGAGTGTTGATGAAGAGGCAACCTGTCAGAAATATAAAGAAAAAGCGCTTGACGATTACAAAAATGGCAAGATGAAATTTTATCATTTTGGAATTGCCTATCCAACAAAAGATTTCTGTGATAAAATGAAATCACATAATATAGAAGTTATATCAAAAAATTGTATTCCTGAACCAGAATTATTATGCTATAACGAAACTATTTTAAAACTAATTGGTGAAAATTAATCTGTTTATTACGCATTTGAGCCAAGGAGCGGCGGGGTCGTTTGATATTCATTTGAAATAGTAGGTCTTAAATAAAGATGTCAAAGAGTCAAAACAAAAGTATATACTAAAAATCGAGGAAAAAAGTAAATGCAGGTATGTGTGTCTGTACGTTTCACCTCTTGTGTTGCCGAGTTGCGTCGATAACAGTGATTTTCATTACAATAATTTTTATTGCAGACACAATAGCAACTACACTTTAAAGTAAAGAAAAATGCAAATTAAAATAATTTTTAACAATAAATATTTCATAACTTGAATTTATATACATACATTTGCCACTTATATTTAATATACATGGACGTAATAGACATATAATACAATTAAAAGCGTTTATATTACCACATCATAGACAGACAAAAAGAATATTATGAGTATAGATAAAATCTGAAATAAAAAATGCGCATTCAGCAAAACATATTTACTGTATTCTTGAATTTACTGAAAGTGAAACACACAAAGGAATTTTCCAGTCAGTACTTCAACGAGCATCCACACAAAAACAATTTGTTCGGACTTTCAAAAATGTTATCCGATTATGGCGTTGAAAATGCTGGAACTCAAATCGTCGATAAAGAAAATGATATTTACAATATTGAATTACCATTCATTGCCCATATCGGTGGATTTGTTGCAGTTTATAAAGTAGAATCTCAAAAAGTTCATTATATCTGGAATGGTAAAAAAATAATTCTTCCCATTTCGCAGTTCATTCAATCGTGGTCGGGTATTATCCTCTTAGCAGAAACTACTCCTAATTCCATTGAACCGGATTATAAAGTGCATCGAAAGAAAAAATTGTTTGGTATTGCTCAAAAATCAATCGTAGTTTTGGCTGGAATCTTAATTTTTGCAATAGCGTATATTAATCACTCTTTATATGCTAATTTTGGAATCTCTCTCCTTCTCTTAATAAACTTAATTGGTTCTTATGTTTCTTATCTCTTAGTCTTGAAGCAAATGCACATTCATAGCCAGTATGCTGATAAAATATGTTCATTGTTTAGCAAAAGCGATTGCAATAACGTATTAGAAATGGATGCTGCAAAACTATGGGGTATTTTTGGCTGGAGTGAAATAGAGCAAACGCGGCAGGAAATCAATTCCATTAAAGCTAATGAAGACGTATTCAGGACATTGCTGACGCAACAACCCCGTTATGAAGTGAGTAAATCCGATTCACAAATTATTTTCGGAACACCGGATTCAGAATTGAAGGTTACTGTCTTCACAAATCCTTTTTGCAATCCATGCGCTAAGATGCATAAAAGAATAGAGAAACTGCTTAAAGATACAAAAAGAGAAATATGTATTCAGTATATTTTTTCTTCTTTTCAACCTGATTTGGATTATGCTAATAAATACCTTATTGCCGCTTGGCTCATAAGCTGTCATTGCGTGCCTGACACGCAATCTCCTGAACAAATAATCACCGATTGGTTTGAAAAAAGTAAAGATCTGAAAGAAAAGTTTTTTGAAAATTTACAATTGGATATGAGCAACCCCGATATTGATGCTGAATTTCAAAAACACGAAGCGTGGAAAGCAAAAACACAGTTGAGAGCAACTCCTACCATTTTAGTGGATGGTTATAAGTTGCCGGATAACTATAAAATTGAAGATTTGAAGTATTTTTTTAATTTGGATTTATGATTTGTAAAATTATATATCAGTGAGTTATTTTTAATTTATAAACAATTTAATTATTTAAAATTATGGAAAAGAAAAAGATTTCATTACGCGGGATTTCAGAAATCCTGAGCGAAAAAGAGTTGAAAAATGTGATGGGGGGAAGTTTCGGGGATAGCACTGGGAGTTGGCCAGGGTTATGTAGTTCAACTTGTTCCGGTAGTTGTACAATGTATTCTAATGGTTATACTCTTTCTGGAACTTGTGTCATGTCCGGACCAGGTCCTGTATATACATGTGCTTGCGAAATTGTTGCGGACTAAAAATGTTAATTTATTCGTCATAGCAAATGGAGTGAATAAAAATATATTTTAATTGTAGAACTCTAATACATAGCAATATGTAAAAAATTATTTTACTTTTTCACAGTATTATTAAAAAATAAAATCTATTGTAGAATATTTTAATTATTTGATATTACTTTAAAAACGTGGAAATTATGAAAATTTCTTTTTTATTATCACTTTTAGTTATCTTTTTTGTTGCTTGTAATGCAAGGAAAGATTACAATTCTCGAAACTCGCAACAAGAAAATGTAAAACAAGATTCATTAACAATAAAAAGAGATGAAGGGTACACGGGAGGAGGGATTACCTTTCAATTACATATCAATAACGTTCGATATGATTCATTACTATTGAGATGTGAAATGATAGATCGAGTATTTAAAAACATAGGGAAAACAACAGATGGAAATAACTGGAAATTTTTAATACCGGATAGCGTATGTCGTTTTGGAATTCATTTCTTTTTAATACCTAAACTTAGTGGAGATAAACCAGAAGATATACGTCGATTAGTTTTTGTAAGTCGCCAAAATGAAAAAGTATTGAATTACGGTGATCAATTTCCTTTTGATTGTAATGTCGTTGAAATGCATATTGGATATTTGAATACTCAAGTAGCGGAAAATGTTCCAATGATTCATGATGATAATAGAGAGGAAACATTTTTAGCTACACTTCATACTGATTGTTTCGAAATGCCATTTGAACAGAATGAAGATTTCGAAATACGAGGACTTTATCCCAGATTCCCTTATATCTCAAATTATAGTGATGGTACACAAGAGAATCGTATTATTCAATGCCTTAAAATCATTGAAACGTATTCAGAATCACACTATTTAATGGGATGTATAGCTGAACATAGAACAGATTTTACGAAAGATGATTTGCAAAAAATGTATAATGCTTTTTCAATAAAAAACCAACAAAGCGATTTTGGAGAAATAATTGATAAATATTTAAATCATTTTTTTGTGTTTTCAAATATGGAACTTTCCAGATCTGATAATAACCATTTAGAGTTCATGGTGCAGGATTCTACCAAAATGAATTTAATAATTTTTTCTGCCTCATGGTGTGCTCCTTGTCATGAAATGATTCCTGAATTAAAAGATATTTATAATGATTTGAAAGACCGATTGGACATGACCTACATTTCTATGGATGATGCGAAAACAACGAATAACTGGAGAAATTTAATGAAAGAAAAAGCAATTCCATGGCGAAGTTTAATGGCAAAGGACAACATTAAAGCAGTACAAACAAAGTATAACCCAGTAGGATCTATTCCTTTTGCTCTTTTGGTCTATCCGAATAAGACTGTAGAAATAATTGATGTTAGACAAAAGGATCAAAAAGAAAAGTTATATTCGGTTTGCAAAGGTATTTAATAGTAATAATTGTGTTTTGGAAATTTAACATCGACGCTAAATAATCTTTGCCTTGTTACTGGCAAGAAGGCAATAATCTGTACAATTATTGCAGATTGCAACAAATTGATTTATAATTATTTATTACTAAAAAATTAAATGTAATTTGGTATGAAAACAAAAAAATTAACTTACGCGGGATTTCAGAAATCCTGAGTGAAAAAGAATTAAAGAATGTGATGGATGATTTTCATTATGAGCGCCCAATTTTAGTGAATTAAATTATGAAAAATTTGCTGTATTTGTTCTTGATAATTAGCACAATAGCATATAGCCGTACTCCTTCCGATTCGTTCAAGTTGGAAGGTTCTGTAGAAGGCTTAAAAGATTCGGGAAATATTATGTTGTATTATTTTATACTAAAAAGCAATGTATTTCAGCAGATAGCCGATACAACAAAAATAATAAACGAAAAATTTATGTTTGAAGGAAATATTGATGAGTTGACTTCTGCAGTTTTGATCTTTGACAATATCGAAATTCCTTTATATCTGGAACCTACTGCGATGAAATTATCGATTGATAAAAATAATCCATACGCATACAAACTTTCAGGAGTAAGCATAGAAAAGGAAAATATCGAATTACGAAATACGCTAACTACTAATATGAAGATAATTAATCAATTAAATGATAGTGCAATAAAAATATTTAAGCAAATTGATTTGCATGCAAATGAACCTACTTTAGTGGACAGTTTGATGCAAAAAGCATATCAATATAAGGCGGAGAAAATTGGTATTACTAAAATAATAGATAGCCTCCAACTGAATTTTATTAAGAATCATAATACTTATCAAATAGCGCCTCATTTGTTATTTATCCTTGCAAGAGATAATGATTTTGTCAATATTGATACGGTGGCAGCTATTTATAATGAACTACCGGAACGATCTAAAACAACGTGGTTAGGTAAATTAGCTCTTGAGCAAATTAAGCAAACCGGAAGAGTTGTAAAAGGGAAAGAGATTTCTGTAGGAGATATAGCTCCAAACTTTTCTATGGAAAGCATGCAGGAAGCAACTATAGAGCTGTCTGATTTCAGAGAAAAAAGCTACGTTTTGTTAGACTTTTGGGCAAGTTGGTGCGGACCATGTATCAAAGGAATACCTGATATTAAAAATATTTATGATAAATACCCCAAAAATTTGAAAATCATTGGAATATCTTTGGATAGTGAAAAAGAAAACTGGCTAAAAGCTATAGACGAGCATCAGATAGGAATGTGGCCACAAATTTTAAGTGATACTGTAGTAAATAATAGTTATTTTAGAAATGAAACGGATCTTTGTGGAATATATAATATAAAAGGTATCCCAACGTATATTTTTATTGATAAGCAAGGTAAAGTTATTGATGTTTGGCATTCTATTGGCAAAGAAGAACTTAGTGAAATTGACAAAACACTGAAGTGACAGCCTCGTGCAAGCGAAGCGCAGTTCGGGGTAGAATGGAGTTTCTCCCTTTATAAAGGCAGAGCAATGATGACAAATTTTATTTTCATTTTAACCTATTAGATAGTATAATAATTGAAAAATGTGATGGGAGGAAGCTATATGGGAGAATGTACTATTACATGTAATGATGGAACTAAGCAAGATGCTAATTCTTGCCCTCAAAGTTCATCGGGTGCTTGTATCGGACATGGAGGAGTGAAGCAGTTTCGTTTGATATATGTATATATATTTGATTAAAAATTATTTGCATATTATACAATTAATTAAATATAAGCACAATGACTTAAATGGCATTATAGCAACTACACTTTAAAGTAAAGAAAAATGCAAATACAAATAATTTTTAACAATAAATATTTCATAACTTGAATTTAAATACTTACATTTGTCACTTATATTTGATATACATGGACGTAATAGACATATAATACAATTAAAAGCGTTTATATTGCCACATCATAGACGGATAAAAAGAATATTATGAGTATAGATAAAATCTGAAATAAAAAATGCGCATTCAGCAAAACATATTTACTGTATTCTTGAATTTACTGAAAGTGAAACACACAAAGGAATTTTCCAATCCTTGT
>Ga0123354_10001726_pt1 | contig 27419 bp, 16 predicted proteins | sample TergutLab28metaG_2_FD_97872 | JGI IMG/M metagenome (GOLD analysis project Ga0123354, IMG submission 97872) | Labiotermes labralis P4 segment gut microbial communities from Petit-Saut dam, French Guiana - Lab288 P4 | ecosystem: Host-associated > Arthropoda: Insects > Digestive system > Gut ... | reverse complement strand
GGTTATCAACCTGCTCAAAAATGGCTGAAAGACCGTAAAGGAAAGACATTGGGATATGATGATATTCGGCATTATCAGAGGATAATTCGGGTGTTGAAAGAAACGGAGGGGGTGATGAGGGAGGTGGATGAAGTGATAACAGAAATGAAATAAAATAAAGACATACACGTTATATATTAAAGTAAAATCGGATAAAAAAAAGTTGAGTGGAATGGAAAATTAATGAGCGGAATGGGTGATAAAAGAAAATACATTGAAGATTTGCGAAATCTTGATTTTCAAATAGAAAAACAAGATTATTCTTCTGTGTATTTCGTTGACAAACAAACAGAATATATTGCAAAAAATGAATCCCCTTACATCCTTATAGCATTAGACAAAGCAAAAGAATTTGATGTTGATGCCGTATATTTCCGTTGTTTTGATGATGGACGTCCTCCGTTGGCGCAGATATATATTTATGATAACACAACCGAACAAAAAGCCAACGATTATTACGCACAAAAACATAAAGAAATATGGAGTAGTTGCGAAATCGCCTCTTTTTTTATCATAGACAAAACAACAATAAAAATTTATGATAGTAGAAACCCTGCTAAAGTTTGTAACAAAGGATTGGAATCAAAGCCAATAGAAACTATTAATCTATTGGCTGAAGTTGATAGCGCCATAGCTAAATACAATGCTCAAAATTTTGATAATGGTAGTTTTTGGGAAAATGAAGACACCAAAAAACATTTTTTAAATTCTTCAATTGCCTCGGAACGATTGGTTAATGGATTAATAGAAATTAGGAAAAAATTACATGAATACAAATTACTAAGTTCTGAATTAGTAGATAAATTTTTAATAATTTGCATATTAATAAAGTATCTGGAAGAAACAGGAATAGATAAAAAAGACAACAAAAATTATGCGCATGATTTTTTTGAAAAAGTAACAGGGCATAAAACTATAGAGAATATAATACGCCACAATAAATTAAGTTGCTTAATATCAGCCTTATCTAATCATTTTAACGGTGGTATTTTCGATATTGATGCAAATTTCAAACAAGAGCTTGCTAAAACTAACATTAAAGACCTTGCCATTTTTTTTGAAGCAGGTTATAGAAATAGTTTATTTGGATGGAAAGAGTATTCATTTGAACACATCCCCGTTGAACTAATAAGTAATTTTTACGAAGAACTTATTCCAAAAGATTCAACACAATCTAACGAAAAAAGTAGAGAAAAAACAGGCGCTATTTATACTCCAAGTTTCTTAGTGAATTTATTGGTTGATGAGTGTCTTTCATTAAATAATCCAAATGAAAATGTTAAATTAATTGACCCCGCATGCGGTTCAGGAATTTTTCTTGTTACTGCATATAAAAGACTTGTTCAGCGGTGGCGCATAAAACATAAAAAACAAGAATTAGCAAAAACTAATCCGGAAATATTAAAAAATATATTGACAAAAAATATTTTTGGTGTTGATGTTAATCCTCACTCCGTAAATTTATCTATCTTTAGCTTACAATTGGCATTGTGTTCTATGCTAACGCCAAAACAAATATGGACAGAATTACAATTTGCTGATTTGAAAAAAGATAGAAATATAATTCAAGAAGATTTTTTTGAATATCTGATAGAAAGAACCACTATTCGAGATTTTGATTTAGTAATAGGAAACCCGCCATTTAATAGGAAAAAATTAGACGACAAAAGTTATGAGTATTACAAGGAGTTATTAAAAGACGATTTTCCGATAAAATTTGAGAATCCACAAAAAGAATTTGCGTTCCTTTTTTTAGAAAAATCCATGCACTTATTGGAAAATAAAAAAGGAAAATTATGTTTAATACTTCCTTCAGGGCCTCTTTTATACACCAGTGATTCGTCCCAACTTAAAAAAAGCCTTTTCCCAAAATATAATGTTTCGCAGATTATAGATTTTACATATTTACGAAGAGTGCTATTCCCAGCTACAGTTACTTCTTTGGCTATTTTTGTTGATTATGCACCGCCTACCGATTCTCCAATATTACACATTACGGCTAAACGCACAAAACAAAGTAAAGAGCGATTTTATTTTGAATTTGATCATTACGATTTCTACAAAGTTCCAAAAGAATTAGTTACAGACAAAATAAATGTTTGGAAATGTAATTTACTTGGAGGATATCGGATATGTGATATTATTGATAAATTCAATAAGATAAATCCAAAACTCAAAGTTTTTTATGCCGAAAACAATATTAAGGTTCAAGACAACAAAGTTAGAAAAATAGATGTTTTTCCTGAAGTAGAAAAAAGGGTAGATAAAAATTCTTTATTTCTCGACGAGGAAATTGTTCCAATAAAAAATAATGAATATTGGGGAATTAGAAAAACAATTATTAAAGGGGATTTTCCGATAGAATTGACAATCAATGATTTTAAAGAAAAAAATAAAATAGATGCCATTGGATTTAGAGGCTCCGGTGAAAGTATTGAACTATTAAAAAACTATATTAAAAATTTTTCTAAATTCATTTGTTTCTACATTACAGCAGTCAGTGGAAGACAAGGAATCAGAAGCCCATATACCATTTATTCATCTGACTTTAAAACTTTTCCCTACACTAATGATTTTAATAACTGCTTGACAGATTCTGATATTATTATTATTGACGATGTGGTAGAATATACTTTAGATGAATTTGGAAAAGGCGAAAAGTCAAAAATCAATATTGAAATGGCTTCCATAGAAAATTTAAACAGTTTTTCCGACGTATATTGTGAGGCATTAAATTCTGTTTATCATTCAGGTAGTAAAAAGTATATATTAACCAATATAACAAAGGGCGACACTTATTTCATTTGCGAAATGGAATATACTGATAATATAAATATACTCAAGCCTAAACTTAATGAAACAAAAAAAACATTGAACAATCTGCTTGTTGAATGGGGGCAATCACAAAGTTCAAAAACCAATAAGGTTATACGTTTTTATGGAGATAATGTGATACGAATAATTAAACCCAAACAATTACGATTTTGGCTTAAAAGTAAGGCATTAAGAGATGCGGATGATACTTTTAATGATATTTTAACCACTTGACAATGAACAATAAACACGGTATTATTGGCAATCCGCCTCTCCCATACCCAATATACGAACGATTATTCAATTTTATGGATAATGTTTTGCCGAACTTTCGGGTTCACAGGAAAGATAAATATGGGAATTTAGTTACTTCTGAAGATGCAATTACAGAGGATTTGTCCGATTTTTTGGATAGTGAACAAGAATCTTTAAAGCAAGACCCAAATTATTCTTTTAAATTCACGAATCAAAGTCAAAAAAAGACCGACATAGGAGTAAAATGGGGACGAGGTTATACTGCATATACATATAATAGAGAGCCATTTTGTTGGGTAGAAGCCAAACGATTACCAACTCCCGACGTGGAAGGGAAAAGTAGAGATGAGCGCGAATATGTAATTGTAAGCCAAGAGAAGATTAATGGCAAAAAGAAGTTCAAAGGCAACGGCGGCATACAACGATTTAAACAAGGCAAACATGCCCCACACCTTGATTATTCAATTATGATTGGATATATACAGAATGATAACAGTATAGATTACTGGTTCTCAAAAATAAATACATGGATAACAGAATTGGCAAATGCAAATAACGAATTTTGGAGTAACGAAGACTGTTTGAACAAATATTTTTCTAATAAATGTGACAGATTTTTATCAATACACAAAAGAAAAGATAAAGTGCCGATAACACTGCATCATTATTGGATAAAATTAAATAAAAAATAAAAAAGGATAACTTTGCAAAAACCCCCAATACATGAACAAACAACAATTATTACAACGCCTCCAAGACATCGAATGGGACAATTTTGAAGTCAAAACAGCCCAAAAAGAAGTTCCAAAGATGTTTGGGAAGTTTGCAAATACGTCGGGCGGTTGGATTGTGTTTGGAGTGTCGCAAAAGAAAAAAGTTTTTGAAATTGTTGGCGTAGAAGACCCTGAAAAGATTGAAAACGATATGCTTACAACGCTACGCTCAAAGACGAAATTCAATGTCAAGTTGAGTGATTTTTTGCTTCCACTATTTATGAGTGAGCAGGTGGAAATAAAAGAAAAATTTCTTGAAACTTAGAGATTTTTCGAGAATCAAGAAGAATTAGTAAGAAATTTGTATCTTTACATTATCAATTAATAATTCGTAATTGTTTTAAAGTATGTTGGAACATCCACCCGTAGCTTCCAAAGAAGACAAACAGTAACAGCCTTAATTTCGGAAAATACGAATTTAGTTTTAATGTAATACGAAGTTAGACATATATTATTCGATGAATAATGACAGCAAAATCTTCAATGCACAACCATCCAAAACGGTAAGATCAAGTTTTGACGTTGACTCAATTCTTATGAAGTGATCCGGTTGGGATTCGAACCCAAGACCCACAGCTTAGAAGGCTGTTGCTCTATCCAGCTGAGCTACCGGACCTTTTAAATTTGAGACTGCAAAGGTACGTAATTTTTCCGGAATTAACAAGTTCAAAAACGGGCAAAATGGTAGTTGGGAAAACGTCTTTGAGGCTTAAAACTGCGAATAAGCCATTGGCGATAATATACGCGATAGATTATTCGTCGCCGTATTTTGATATTCCGGCTTATCCTTCATGCGTAACCAATCGGGGTGATTTTTAAAAGCATCCCATGCGCTGTTGTGACTATCTTCGTCTTTGTACCAGGTCAGGTAAATCAATGCAGGCATTTGTGCGCCCGATAAAATTTCGCCATAACAGACCGAATTAATACCTACTTTGTCAAAAAGGTCGATTTCCTCAGTGTTAAACATTTTTATCTTACGCTGGTTAGCGTCTTCATTAGGGCTGTGGTAGCGTCGGAATTCGAATAAAGTCCGGCTTTTATCCGGCATCCGCATCTGGGGTATTTTATCAAATGCTTCGCATAAATAGGTCTCATATTCCGAATATACAGGATTAGGAGCGGTAGTTTCGAAAAAAGCGCGGGCTGCGCTTTGAAAAACAGTATCATTCCAAACGGTCTGCCTGACTTTATTATAAGTCTTCAGGTCGGGATAAACGAAAAGGAGATAACGTTGTGCAGTGTCTTCCTGCTGGTAAAGGGTAAAAGCGCCGACCGGAATATTGCAGCGATTGTATGCAGGAATTAATGTTTCTTTGAAATAATTATCAAGAGTAGTAGCGTCTCCTGTAAGCGTGTAGATCCGCCATTCATAAATTTGTTTGTTCGAGCAATTTTTATTTTTTTCAGCGTTGCAACCGCTAAAAATAAATGCCGACGTCATCAACAGGGTGTAAATCAAAATAAAAGCCTTGCGTTTCATATAATTTCAGGATTAGGATTAATAGATTATTGAATTTTTTACAAAAGTAATTAAATTTTTTGAAATTATGAGACAGCCTCGTCCTGTTAGGGTTGAAATAGACTGTTATTTTTGCAAAAAAATCTTTCAAGTTTTTTTGGACAAGTCACACAAAAAAGCTATACAATAAAGAAAACCGCCTCGCGTTCTGCGAGACGGTTTTCTTTAGTATGCAACAAGTATTTTACGGATGAGTTTTAAGTGAATGCGCTTCATCCTCCATAACAGGGCATATACGGCTGTAGTGGTAAAATATTACTTAACTATTTTAAATGCCATTACGCCAAATGAACCTGCGTCGACTCTTGCCGTTGCGGAGAATGAAATACTTAATCCGCAAGCATCAATTGTTCCAGACCCTTCCAAAGAAAAGTTACTATAACCAGGGTTACCCCACCAATCCATACCCGAATTAGGCGCTAAAATTTGTTTGGGGATAGCAATTGAATAGTCCACAGGATTCACATTAATAATCATTGGTTTTTCTGCATATCCATCAAACATGCCGTCTATGCTTAATTGCGTATCCGAAATTTTTGTTACTTCAACAGGATATGGCGTATCTCCCCACCAGTCATCAAGGGTAACCGTACAAGTTCCAACAAAATCATCAAGGACTAAGGCGCATACTACCGCATAACGAACATTGCTCGAATAACCCCGTCCATCAATCATCCAACCGCCGAAAGCTACATTGTTAAATCCTGTATATTCCGTCCAGCCGGGGATAACCGATCCGTCTTTCATTACGACATTGGCAGTTAAATACAGTACTTGTCCGACAATTGGCACGCTTTGACCAAATTTGCTGTAAATATCGGAAATATTAAGATTTATTTCTTGAGGAAACTGAGTGAGATCATCTAAAACAACCTTTGATGTTGTTTTCCCATCTACATCCTGAAGTACAGCCAATAATTGAGCGTTCTTCATGTTTGAATAATCCCCTTGATTTTCCGGAATAGTGAGCGCTATCTTGTAATTACCTGTTGTAATTCCATCATATAACACACCATCCGTATTGGAAACACGTGAAACATCAATAAGCACGCCTCTCTTTACTTCATCAATAGGGAACGGAAGCTTTTTATCGCAGCTTTGCGCTACAAATAAAAGAGACAGCGAGATAAATGCAAAAAATATTTTTTTCATATCATTTCTTTTTTTAATTATTATTTATCCCAAAATACAAATGGAGTTGATAAATTCGTTTTCTGCTGTAAATTCGGATTTAATTCGGTTTCCGAGTTGGTCGGATAATAAAGCGACCGCGGAAATGAAGCTATGTTCAACAAAGGCACCTGCTCCGGCGATGTAGCCGTAACCGTAGGATTAACGCCGAATCCCGGAATTTGCGTCTTTGAAGGATCAAACAAAGTCGGAAAGCCTGTACGCCGGTAGTCGGTATAGGAATCGATAGGATTCATAAAGTTGGCAATCCATTTTTGTGTTATTAGTATTCTTAACTTACCGTTAGCATCGGCGGCATCGTATTTGGCAAGTATTTCGGAGATGTATTCATCTCTATCGGCGTTTGCTATTTGAGGAATGCCGGTTTGTTTTACCACTACGGTGTTAACGTGCGCGAAAGCAGCCGTCATAGCATCTTGCAACAAAGCTCTTGCATCGCCGGAAGTTTCGCCGGTGAGGGCAAGTTCGGCAAGCATAAATCTCAGTGCAAAGTAAGTAATCATTTTGTGCGGGGCTACGCCGTTGCCTGTAGATAAAGAAACAGGGCCTCCCTTGCCATCGTCATACTTGCCGCCGCAGGGATAGATACCGATTTTTGTTAAAGATTTATCGTTGGATCTTGCCGAATTGGGTCCGTTGGAAGCAAAGAAAATTGACATGAAAGTACCGTTCCTGTATTCGTAGGCGTTTTCGGAAGTTTGTCCGGGCGCTAATTGATTATAGAAATAATAAGGAACGCGAGGATCTTTTATGCCTGCGAACGGGTTGTCTACCGTATTGTAGGTATCGCCGGTCATTGTTTCATAAAAATACGGACTGATATAAAAGGTTTGCTGTCCTGTATATCCGCCGGAGAAAGCCGGATGGCGCATGTCCTGAGGACTCGTCTTTTCGTTATACCAGAACTGAAAATCTTCACCTGAAGCAATAAAACTGTTAGCGCTCATCAAAGCGTTGAATTTGGTTTGCCAGTCGGTAACGTCCGATTTTGCTTTGCGCGATTGCAACAACAATTTTAACCGGATGGTATTATTCAATCTCACCCATTTAGCTACATTGCCGGCATAATAGAAATCATCGCTTCCCGGTTTATAGCCATTGGCGGCTCCCGTGTTTTGTAAGTCGTTCGCTCCGTCTTCCAAAAGTCCAATCAACGCATTGTAGATATCTTTGCTTGGATCGGGATGAGGCGCAATCAGACCCGGCACATCAAATTCCGAATAAGGGATATCGCCCCAGAGATCAACCATCATCGAAAAGGTGTAGGCTTTAAGCGTTTTCGCAATGCCTGCATAAATCAGATTATCTTCGCCTGCATAATCGATAATAGCGTCAAAATCTTTCAAAGCGTAGAGGTACATATAATTCCATGAGTTGAGAATGTTATTCGCCTGCATATCCATTCCGTAGTTTTGAACTTCCCGCGATACCGATTGGTGAACGTAGGACGAAAGGTTATCCCCGAGAAAATTGCCTTGCCCCAATGACTGAGCCATATAATATTCGCTAAATGAAAGCAATTGCGATAATTCGGGCGCTGTTGGAACATTCGGATCTTTGTTTATGTCGAGCCAGTCTTTTGCGCAACTACCCAAAGTTATTCCAACAAATAAAATCAATATAAATTTTCCTATATTTTTCATATTCATTACTCTTTTAGAATGTTAATTTAATATTAAATCCAATCCTTCTTGTAGAAGGTGCAGTTTCTCTGTCAATTCCCTGTACGTTGCCGGCGCCAAAAGTATTGGAACCCGGATCGTAGTTGGAGTATTTAGGAAATCCGGGAGCGTAATACCATAGATTTCTTGCAATAATTGAAAAATTTGCTGAACCCAGGAATGTTTTTCTTAACCAATTTTTAGGAAGATCATATCCCAACGTAAGTTCGCTCAAACGGAACACGGTTGCATTGAAAGTTGAAAATTCGGCGACGCTGTTCATAGCAAATGTAGGCGCTGTACTTGCCGATGCAAACCATAAATCGTTTTCGGAGAGCTGTATTGTATTTTGAATCTTATTACCGCCGGCGTCTAATATCGGTTGTAGCGTATTCGGATCGGCGAGAACGCCGGGAAGGATACGGGTACCCAAACGGTCTTCCGTAAATTTTGTAACCCCGCGTCCCAGCATGTCCGAAGCCGGACCTGAAACGATGACGCCGCCTACTCTTGCATTAAACATTGCGCTGAGTGAAACGCCTTTGAAAGAGAATGTGGTCGTTGCGGAAGCCAGATAGTCGGGATTGGGATTGCCCAAATCTCCCAAGTCGGGCGCTTGCAGATAAGCGCCGGTGCTCGGATTCACAAGCGGCGTTCCATCGGTATCCCGTGCAATAACCGAACCTCGCAAATATCCGTAAGGATAACCCGGCTTTAATGTCGGCTGCGGCTCGGAAGTCGATCCTGTTCCTATTGTTATTTGGGTGACGCCTTCAATTAATTTTACGACTTTATTTACATTTCTTGTATAAGTAGCATTAATCTGCCATTTGAAAGAATTACTCAGCTGGATGGGAACCAAGGTAAGTTCCAATTCCACCCCTTTATTGGTCATCTCTCCAAAGTTGGTATAGTATGAACTCGATCCTGTTGAACGCGGCAAACTAACCGGCGCTATTTGATTGGACATCACTTGGCTATACCATGTGAAGTCGATACCCACCCGGCTCTTGAAAAACGATAATTCCGTTCCGGCTTCAAATTCGTTCTTAAATTCCGGTTTCAACTCGGGATCGTAAGATGTGGTGGGGACAAACATTAATGCTCTTCCGTCAAAAGGCGTATCCTGCCCGTACGTTCCATTTACATAATAAGGAGAAGCATCGTTACCGACCTTGCCCCAGCCTAATCGAACTTTACCGAAGTTCAAAATACTCTGATCGATTGCGAAAGCGTCGCTAAACACAAATGAACCGGAAACTGAAGGATAATAATAACTTGCGTATTTAACCGGCAAAGTGGAAGAATGGTCGTTGCGTAAAGTAACATCCAGAAAAGCATAGTTTTTGAAATTTAACATTGCATCGCCGTACAACGCCCATAATCTTCTTCTATCATGGCCTTCGCTGGCTGTTTGTTCCTGAGTATTGTCGACATTGTATATAGATTTGAATATCATTGTATTACCTATTGCTCCGGTACGAATATTTTCCTGTTGATTGACATTTTGTCCCAATACGACTCTAAGATCATAATCTTGTCCGAATTTGTGTTTAAATGTAAGATTGAAGTTCGATTCGAGTTCTTGGGTTTTGTAAACATCGTTGGTAATTTGTCCGGCTCCGACAAATCCGCTCGGTCCTGTCGATCCGATGTTAATAACTTGTTTACGAGTCATTTCATATTGATTCCAACCGAATTGATAGTATGCCGACAGCCATTTTGTGAAATCATAACCTGCGTTAACGGTTGCCACCGTCCGGTCGTTCACAGAGTTAATTTTATTGTATTTCCACGACCATAGCGGATTGTCGACCGTAGTAGCGCTGAAAGGAAACAAGCTTTGCCCGTCGGGGGTTTCATAAGGCAATCCCACTGCGTCGACGTTGCGAGGCATTAATAGCGTCCGGGCAAAAGAACTGACGGAACCGCCATAGTTTCCCGCGCCGAAAAATGGTCCGTTTTGAACGGTTCGGGCATAAGATAGCGTTCCGCCTACTGTAACTCCATTTTCTAATTTTTGATTACCTCCCACGCTAAATGAAGCGCGTTCGAATTGAGAATAAGGAATAAAACCATCTTGCTGGAGATGGGAAACCGTAGTGCTGAAATTTCCTCTGTCGTTATAACTCATTAAATTTACGGAATTTTCAAATATACTCCCCGTTCTGAACAGACCGCTGACATTATTCGGATAGGCTCTGTAGGGGATATTAGCGCCCATGCTTGGATAAGCGGCAAGATAGTTTGAATAGGTAGGGATAGAGTCTAATTTGCCGAATGCAGGTCCCCACGAACCGTTAGCATTGGAATACAAGAAATTGGAGCCTTGACCATAGCTGTTTTGATAGGTAGGCAGGGAAGCTACATTTTCTATGGTGTAGGAAGAAGTAAATGTCACTTCATTTTTCTTATTGGAAGGGGCAAGTTTTCTGCTGCCCGCTTTGGTTGTAATCAAAACAACTCCTTTGGCAGCCCGGCTCCCGTACAAAGCGCCGGCGGCAGCTCCCTTCAATACATCAATCGATTCAATGTCATTGGGGTCGAGCGTGGCGATACCCGTGCCGTAAGCGCCTGCTGTCACCAAGCGGTTTCCCGTGGTTACTTCAGGATTGCTATAAGGAACGCCATCGACCACATAGAGCGGGTCGTTGTCGCCGAGAAACGAAGAATTTCCTCTAATGAGAACCTTCGTAGCGCTACCCGGAGTAGACGATGCGGCGCTTACTTGTACGCCCGGCACTTTACCATTTAGCGAACGAAACAAGTCGGGTTCCGATTTTTGAACAGCTTCGTTCGGATCAACCACTGATTGTCCGAAGCCGGTTGCCCGTGCAGAACGTTTGATACCCATTGCTCCTACAATTACCACTTCTTCCAATTCTTTCAAGCCGGATTGAAGCGTAATATTTAAATTTGTCCCGACAGGCACTTCTTTATCCAAATACCCTAAGTATTTCACCACTAAAGTTGTTACAGACGCAGGCACACTCATGGAAAATTTCCCGTCCACATCAGTCACAGTTCCTGCGTTTGAACCTTTCGCAATCACTGAAGCGCCAATTACAGGTTCGCCGGAGTCATCAGTGATTATGCCGGAAGCCTGTTTGGTTTGTGCGATTGCCAATCCCATGCTTATCAGAAAGCATGTAAACAACAAAGTCAATTTTTTCATAAACTCTTCTTTAAATTATACTTAATTTTACTATTTTTATATAAATTATACGACCGTTTAATTTATAATAAATGGTTCAAGCCAATTGATCATAATGTCAAAATTACATCATCAATTGAAGAGGCGTTGAAGAGGCGTTGAAGAGGCGTTGAAGAGGCGTTGAAGAGGCGTTGAAGAGCGGAAATACAAAAAGAAAGGAAATCAAAATAAATATATTGCAAAATGAATACATTTGTAGTAATTCTAAATCTTTGTGTTATTTTTTTTTGTTAGAATTTTGGTAATCGCCTGCTTTTTTAAAGCAATGGCAATATTAATTAATTTAATCTACAATATTATGATTTACGGGTATATTCGGGTAAGCACAGACAAACAGACAGTTGAAAATCAACGATATGAAATCAGTCAATTCTGTGAAAAAAATCTTTTTATCGTGAATAAATGGATTGAAGAAATCATCTCCGGCACAAAGAAAGTAGAAGAAAGAAAATTAGGTAAACTTATCAAGAAAATGAAAAAAGACGATGTTTTAATATGCTCGGAACTTTCTCGTTTAGGTAGAAATTTACTTATGATTATGGGTATTCTCAATGAATGTATGAATCGCAACATTCAAGTTTGGACTATTAAAGATAATTATCGCTTAGGCAATGACATCAGTTCCAAAGTTCTTGCTTTTGCTTTTGGACTTTCGTCCGAAATAGAGCGCAATTTAATATCTCAACGCACAAAAGAAGCGCTTGCGCGCAAACGAGCTGAAGGCGTTGTGTTGGGTCGACCCAAAGGCAGTAAATCGAAAAAGAAAAAACTTACCGGCAGAGAATCTGAAATTAATGAACTGCTAAACAAAAAAAAATCGAAAAGCGCTATTGCCCGTATTCTTGGCGTAAACAGACTAACGCTTATTGAATTTATGAAAGAAAGAAATAGTTGAAAAATACTCCTCAATTATTGTCTTGCATATCTTCGTGGTGCAACCAATAGAACTTCAAAGGCTTAAAATTCCTATATAGATTTTATAATGCACTGTTGATATGACAAAGGTTAGGACGAGCAATAACAGTTTCGTAATTTGAGGGCGTAGGGCAAAGCCATTGGTATATACAATCTTTACAGGGAGATTGGTTTCTAATCCTAAACCATGATTCTCCGGCGGCTTAGTCAATTTGTTGATAGCTGAAAAAACGTAAAATTTTAATTTTTTTTAAAATATCTTTATTATTATTTGCATTATAAAAAAAAATAACATATCTTTGCAACTCATATTTTATTAAATTATGATGAATATTTCATTTTATGAGAGGTATTAGTTTTAAACGGTCGTATAATTTATATAAAAATAGTAAAATTAAGTATAATTTAAAGAAGAGTTTATGAAAAAATTGATTTTGTTGTTTACATGCTTTCTGATAAGCATGGGATTGGCAATCGCACAAACCAAACAGGCTTCCGGCATAATCACTGATGAGTCGGGCGATCCTGTAATTGGCGCTTCAGTGATTGTAAAAGGTCAGGCTACGATTGGTACAGTAACCGATTTTAATGGGAAGTTTTCCATGGATGTTCCGGCTTCGACAACTACATTGGTAGTTAAATATTTGGGAATGCAGGACCAGGAAGTAGCTGCGTCTTCAAATTTGAAAGTGGTCATGCATCCATCAACCAACGCTCTGGACGAAGTGATTGTCGTGGCGTATGGAACGGCTAAGAAGAGTTCTTTTACAGGATCTGCCGCTGTGGTGGACAGTAAAAATTTGGAAAAAAGAATGATTTCTAATGTTACAAAAGCATTAGATGGACAGGTACCAGGGGTGCTTACTACTTCCGGTGGAGGCCAACCTGGCTCTGCGGCTAATATCAGAGTGCGCGGCTATGGCTCCATTAATGCATCTCAAGCTCCTTTGTATGTTGTAGACGGCGTTCCTTTCGACGGTAATATTAATTCAATAAGTTCTTCTGATATTGAATCTGTGACCGTATTGAAAGATGCTTCTTCCGGAGCGCTCTATGGCGCGAGAGGCGCTAATGGCGTTATCATCATTACAACAAAAAGGGGAAAATCTGGAAAAACCGATGTAAATTTTAAGGCTACTTACGGATGGTCTTCACGCGCACTTAAACCATACGATACGGTTGATCAAAAAGATTATGTTCAATTAGCTTATGAAGCGACGCGTAACGGTTATATTTTTAAAAATAACTATACTTGGGATGCGGCGAAAACTCAAGCTATAGCTGATCTTGAAAATAACATGGGTGGGGAGATTTACAATCCGTTCAAAAATTATACGTGGAAGACGATTATCGATCCGGCAACGGAAAAAGTACGGCCGGATGCCGTTTCTGCATGGAATGAAAATTGGTTAGATGCTATTTACAATAAAAATGCACCTCGCCAGGAATACGAGTTTAGTCTTACCGGAGGAACAGAAACTACGCAACACATGGTTTCGGCGAGTTATTTGAAAGAAGACGGTATCTTAACGAATACAAATTTTGATCGAATCAGCGTAAGAGGAACTATTGACTCTCAAGCAAAAGATTGGTTAAAAACAGGGTTGAGTGCAAATCTTGCGAAAACAAAGCAAAATTATTCATTTCATGATGATCCAACCCAACCTACCGGTTATGGAAATGTCTGGTACACGGCTCAGTTTATGGCTCCTATATATCCTGTATATCAAAAAGATGATAATGGAAGCAATCTTTTAAATGGATTGGGACAGAAACAATTTGATTATGGTCCAAATCGCCCGACATCGGCGAACTATAGCTGTATTGCAACTCTGTATGATGATAAATCGGATATGAATGATGACAATGTCAGCACAAGAGGGTATATTACTTTTGGATCCGATAAAGATAATGCAGGCGCGTTGAAAGGATTAAAATTAACTTTTAATGTCGGAGCCGACATGCAAAATGAAAATGGTATTTATTATTATAATATGAATAATGGAGATTTTTCCAGTATGGGTGGTCTTATGGAAAAATATAATACTCGCGTTTTCAGTTATACAGCAAATCAGTTACTTACCTATAATCGAAAATTTAATGAACATTCCATTGACGCGCTTATCGGACATGAATCTTATTGCTACCAGTATAATGAATTATGGGGAGAAAAAAGCGGGTTGGTAGAAGGTATTTATGAATTAGCTCCTGCAACGACAGTACAAGGTACCAGTTCATCTCAAAAAGATTATAGAATTGAATCTTACTTAGGTCGCATTAACTACAATTATAAAGAAAAATATTATTTAGACGGAAGTTACCGAAGAGATGCGTCGTCGCGCTTTTATAAAGATAACCGTTGGGGCAATTTTTGGTCTGTAGGCGGAAATTGGCGCATGTCGGAAGAATCGTTTATAAAAAATAATGCGGAATGGATTAACGGGTTGTCTTTGAAAGCAAGTTATGGACTTCAAGGAAATGATAATTTATTGGGTTCAGACGGTTATTCTAATTACTATTTGTGGCAGAGTTTTTATGATTTAACTTATCCCAATGCCAGTTTGCAAGGCGCCATTGTCTCGTCGTTGGAAAATAAATTGGTTACTTGGGAAAAGAATTACAATTTCAATGTAGGACTTGAAACTCATTTGTTCAAAAACAGATTGGATTTTTCTTTCGAATACTTTAACCGCAAATCAAAGGATTTGTTATTATCTTATCCGATGGCGCTTTCGACAGGTTTCACCGGATACAGCGCCAATGTGGGCGATATGGTCAATAAAGGTTTTGAAACAAGCATAAGCGGATTATTGGTTAATAATCACGATTTGAAATGGAGATTAACCTTCACTGCATCTCAAGTAAACAATAAGGTAACAAAATTAACGCAAGGGACAACTTCGATGGTAGATCCGAATAGTAGCCTGCGAATTATTGAAATAGGAAAAGAAATATCTACCTGGTATATCTCTAAATCTGCAGGCGTCGATCCGGCAACCGGAGCTCAGTTATATTGGGTCTATGACAAAGATGCAGATGGAAACATAACGAATGAACGCATTTCGAGCGATTATCAAAAAGCTGCTACATCCAAGTATTATATGGGTAGTCGTATTCCAAAAATGTATGGAGGAATCAGTACGGATTTAACTTTTAAAGGCATTGATTTTTCTGTTTTAACAACATATTCAATTGGCGGTAAAATATATGATGGTTTGTATGCCGGCGCCATGAATATAATGTATAATGGAAATACATGGGATCAAAATGAATTGCGCCGTTGGCAAAAACCGGGCGACATAACTGATGTGCCTCGTGTTGAACAAAACCCTTCATTTGCTCCCAATGACCGCTTCTTAATAGATGCTTCCTATTTTTCTATTAAAAATGTCACTCTCGGATATACGTTGCCTCAAAGATGGATGAGGAAAGCGGATATTAGTTCTCTACGTATTTTTGGCATATTAGATAATTTTATGCTATTCTCTCATTTGAACGGTATGGATCCTCAATACAATTTTTCGGGAGGCACTCAATATACCTATACTCCAAACAGAAATATTTCAATAGGCGTCGATCTTCATTTTTAATTAATTTGTGATATGAAAAAAATAGTAATATATTCATTAATAATAGCAATAAGCGGATTTTTTGTTGTAAGTTGTCAGAAAGATTTCCTCGATACAACACCAACAACGAAAATGTCCGGTGATGGAATGTTTAGTACGGCAACAGGCGCTTTAGTTCCTTTGAACGGAATCTACCGGTTGATGTACACACAGGGATGGTCAACTACGGGAAATACGCAGCAATGCGATGGTCTCACCGCATGGAACCTGATGGGTGATGTAATGGCTGAAGATATGGTGATGAAAGCGCAAGGTAGCGGATGGTATTGGTACGACTGTATCTATAATGTTAAATCGAGATATACATCCGGCTCTTGGCGTTCTTATGATTTATGGAACGGTTATTATACATTGATTGCCAATGCCAATTATATTATTGCCGCTCAAGAAACCATGTCTGGCGAACAACAAGATATCAATTATGTTATAGGTCAAGCCTATGCTATTCGTGCGTATTGTTATCATTATTTAGCTATGATGTTTTCTCGAACCTACGTAGGTCACGAAAGCGAACCGTGTGTGCCTATTTATACGGAACCCAGCGTAGCCGGAACGGAAGGTAAGCCTCGTTCAACCGTAGCAGAAGTATATGCTCAAATCAATGATGATATCAATAAAGCTATTGAACTCTTGAAAGACGCTCCTACAAAACAACATCCTACTCACATCGATTATTATGTCGCTAATGGAATTAAAGCCCGTATTTGCTTGACAACAAACGACTGGGCAGGTGCGGAAGCAGCCTCTAAAATTGCTCTTTCAAACTTTTCAATTGGTACTGGCTCACAATTAACCGGCGGTATGAACGACGCGAGTTCATCTAATGTAATGTGGGGCGCCGTATGTATCCAGGATCAATTACCGGGATGGGGACCTTTCCTGTATCACATGGATGCACTTTCCATGCTGCCCGGAACGCAGAATTATGCTTATAATGCGCCTAAATGTATCAGCATACCTCTCTATAATAAAATGGGCGCAAATGATATTCGGAGGCAATGGTGGCAACCGGATAATAATCAGATTATAGCAAGCGATGGTACTGTTATGTCGAGTTATATTCAGGTTAAATTCCGTTTTTCGGATCCGACAACAGGTTTAGGAGATAAAATGTGGATGCGCGTGGAAGAAATGTATTTGACGGAAGCAGAAGCGCTCTGCCGCCAAAATAAGTTTCCTGAAGCTCAGCAGGTATTAACCACATTGATGAAAACACGCGATCCTAATTATACAACAACAAAAACAGGCAATAATTTAGGGGCGCTGACTACCGATGAAACGGGTTCGTTACTGGAAGAAATTCTGATACAACGCCGTATAGAACTTTGGGGAGAATACGGAAGAATTTATGATATTAAACGCTTGAAACAAGGTTTTAAACGTACTACCGACATGGGCTGGCCAACTGCAGCTCTGATTCAAGGAACAAACACACAGGACCCGGAAACGTATGCTTGGGTGCTTACTATTCCTCAAGCTGAATTTGATGGTAACGTCAATATGGATCCGACAAAAGATCAGAATCCGGTGGGTGATACAAAATAATTAATATATTTTAATAATTATGAAGACATTTAATTTTTATTTAATGATAAGCAGTTTGCTTTTGTTCATAGCATCGTCTTGTGATCAAAAAAATATTGGCGCTGAATATACCCCGACCAATGGTAGCGTTTCTTTCTTAGGATCTACAAGTTCTTTAACGGCAGACCCCGATCAGACAAGTATTGATTATACAATTGTTCGAGGAAATACAAGCGGCAAGTTAGAACTCCCAATCACAGCAACCTATGATCAGGATATCTTTTCATTTCCAACTTCTGTCGTTTTTGATGATGGTTCAGCTTCAGCCACGCTTTCAATACCATTAGAAAAAACTGAACTTGGAACTACTTATTCGATCAAACTTGCATTCGATTCGATAATGTCGTCTCCTGGCGGTAATTTTCAAACAACAATTAAAGTAATGAGAGATTTTGTTTGGGTTCCGGCAGGAACCGGAATGTGGACCGACGGCATTATTACTGTTATATTTGGAGTTGATCCGTTAACTTATCCTGTAACGTTACAAGAAGCGCAGGGTTACGATGGTTTGTACAGGATGGTGAATCCTTATGGGCTTAATGTGTATGATTATACAGAAGCGGGAGACGTTGTTAGAAATCCTTCCTATGTAAATATTGACGCCAGAGATCCTTCAAAAGTGGTTATAGACGAGCAAGGGATTGGTATTGATTACGGGTATGGAGAGATATTTTTCGCCTCATACACGAAAAATGGATATGGAACATTAAATGGTAAGACCATTACTTTTCCTGCCGGAACGCTTGCTACCGGTATGAGAGATTATAACTCAGGAAATCTGACATGGCTTACTGATGAATGCGATTTGGAATTGCCGTGATAACTATAACTCTTATTAATCATTAACAGAACAGGGAGTGAATTTATTAATTCATTCCCTGTCTTATTAAGTCCCAGAATTTTATTCAAAAAATTATCGTTGTAACATGAAAAATAAGTTTTTTCTCTTTGTATTATTATGTTTCATTTTTAGCATAACAGTATCCGCTCAAGGACTGAAAGCCTTCAAGCTTGCTAACGGATTAAGCGTTTTTATTTGGGAAGATCCTGCTGCATCAAGCGTTTTTGGAATGGTTTCCGTGAAAACAGGCTCCGTCAATGATCCTGAGCAATACACCGGACTGGCGCATTACTTGGAACACATGATGTTTAAAGGAACCGATAAAATCGGCGCTTTGGACTGGGAGAAAGAAAAACCCATTTATGAACAAATCATTGCTAAATACGATGAGAACGCAGCTACGACAGACACGGCAAAACGAAGGGAGATTTCCGAAGAAATTAACCGCCTGACCAATGAGGCGGCAAAATACAATATGACGAACGAGTTTGCGACGCTCTCCCAAACCCTGGGTAGTATGGGAATTGAAAACCTGAATGCGGGAACATCATTCGACCTTACGGTTTTTTATAGTATATTTTCTCCGGGGGAAATTTACAAATGGTTGGAATTAAATTCGGACAGATTGATCAACCCTATTTTCCGTAACTTTCAACCGGAATTGGAAACAGTGTACGAAGAATACAACAGAGCTCAAGATAATCAACAAATTAGACAACGTGATTTTATTTATAGCACAGTTTTTCCCGGACATCCTTATGCCCGCCCTGTCATTGGTCTTCCGGAACACTTAAAAAATCCGCAACTGAGTCAACTGATTAAATTTTATAACGATTGGTATGTCGCCGGTAATATGGCTTTGATTCTTGCAGGAAATGTGAATACCAGCCAAATTTTACCGATTATTAAGGAAACATTCGGGCGAATCGAAAATCGCCCGACTCCGGAACGGAAACAATATCCCGAAAATCCTGTCAAAGGTCGCGTGGAAGTCAACACAAAAATGGGTCGTATGCCGCAAATTTATTTGGTTTTTCCGGGTATCGCCACTGCCAGCGAAGATGATATTGCATTAGATATCTGTTCATCCATTCTTTCCAATTCAAGCCAGACAGGATTAATTGACAAATTGGTAATCGATGGCGATTTATTGGGCGGCTTTGCCAATTCTCTTTCTCTCAGGGATAGGGGAAGCATTTGGGTTTCCGCCGTACCTTATTACGACGTAAACCAGCAACGTTTCGAGTCGTTGAAATCGACGGAAAAAACATTGCTCGGAGAAATAAAAAAATTACAGGATGGAAAATTTGAAGACTGGTTAATTCAATCCATTAAAAGCAATCTGATTCGGGATTATGAGTTAGCGCTGGAGTCGCCGAAAGAGATAGCTTTTAAAATTGCCGACTCTTTTATTTCTAACAGGGATTTGAGCGATTTATTAAACTACAAGGATAGAGTTGACGCCATTACCACAGACCAAATTAAAGCAGTTGCTAAAAAATATTTTGGTTCCGATTATTATGCCATTTTAGTGGACGAAGGAAAACCGGCTAAAGGCGTTGAATTAGATAAACCCGGCTACGATCCTATACAGCCGGTTCGTGATGCAGAAACGGATTATACAAAAATATTCCGAAATATGCCGGCAAAATACACTGCTAATTTTGCTAAAATGGATGAAGTTACCAGCCAGCCCATCAACGACCGTTCCAAATTGTACTATACTCCAAATTCGGAAAATGATATTTTTACATTAACCTTGAAATTTGGCGTCGGAACGGAAAAAATGCCTAAATTGGCGTTGGCAGCCGAATTGATGGCGAACGCAGGTATTATGGGACAAATGAGCGCTCAGGAAGTTAAACAGGCATTCAGTAATCTGGGAGCATCCTGTAACTATTACATCTCTGATAGTTATCTTTATGTGGTTTTAACAGGCTTTGAATCGAATCTCGAAGCATCCTGCAACTTGCTTACCCGTCAAATTTTACTGCCTCAATTGGATGAAAAACAGTTGAACAGTTTAAAAGGCGCTTATTTTCAATCAAGAAGAATCGAAAAAACAGCCAATGAATATATAGCTCAGGCTATGCGGGAATATATGCTATATAAAGATAAGTCTCGTTTTATTGATCGTTTGTCATTGGAAGATATTAATAACCTTACTGTCAGCAATCTTACCGGCGAATTCCAGCGAGCAACCAGCTACGAAGCACAAATTCATTATGTGGGTTCTCTTCCGGAGGAACAAGTATATGATATATTAAGTAAAAATCTACCGCTCAAACAAGGTGAAATGGCTTCTACCTCTCCGGAAATTAAGGACAGGGCGCTTTATACGGAAAATACCGTTTACTTCTTGCCCAACAATGATGCAAAACAAAGTACAGTGTTGTTCTATATTGATGGAAATACATACAAAAAAGAACAAGATCCCTACATTGACGCCTTTAATCAATATTTCGGATTGGGAGCCTTAAATTCACTTGTATTTCAAGAAATTCGCGAATATCGTTCGATGGCTTATTCTGCGGATGGAATATATCAAACTCCACCGATTGAGAACAAAAAAGCTTTTTTTATAGGCGGACTTGCAACGCAAGCAGATAAAACCTTGGATGCTACCGGTATTTTCATGAATCTGCTGACCAACATGCCGCAATATTCCAATCGAATATCCGATATTAAAAGTCTTCTGAAAGAAACGGCAACCATTGAAAAACCTCAGTTTCGCGATGCCAGCCAGATTTATCAAGACTGGAAATTGAGAGGTTATACCCAATCGCCTGCCGAAACCAATATGCCGGCGTATAATAACCTCACTTTCGACGACATCGTTAAATTCTATAACGAAAACATCAAAGGTCGCCCTATTGTTATTGGCATTGTTGGCGATCCGAAAATGATCGATGAACAGGCATTGGCGAAATACGGAAAAGTGATTAAGCTGTCGACTTCTAAGGTGTTTAGCGATAAGTGAATATAAAAATATTATGCCAAGTCCGGCCGTAATCGTTGGGTCCGTTCGATAGATTGCTGTAATTCCCACTCCCGAATATTGGCTTCGTGACCGGAGAGAAGTATATCGGGAACTTTCCATCCTTTATAATCGGAAGGACGCGTATAAACGGGAGAGGCTAAAAGATTGTCCTGAAAAGAATCGAACAGCGCCGATTGTTCGTCGTTAATTACTCCGGGAATCAACCTGACAATGGCGTCAGCCATAACAGCGGCAGCCAATTCGCCGCCGGTCAAAACATAATCGCCAATCGATATTTCGAGCGTAATCAATTGTTCGCGAATACGATAATCAATTCCTTTGTAATGGCCGCATAAAATAATCAGGTTTCGGCAAAGCGAAAGACGATTGGCTAAAGGTTGCCGGAAACGCGTACCGTCGGGCGAAGTATAAATCACTTCATCATAAACTCTTTGCTGTTTCAATGCGGAAATAGCCCGGTCGATGGGTTCGCATTGTAAAACCATCCCAGCCTGTCCTCCAAAAGCATAATCATCTACCCGTTTGCGCTTATCTAACGAGTAGTCCCGGAGGTTGTGAATATGCAATTCCAGCAATCCTTTGTCCTGCGCCCTTTTTAAAATGGAATAATTGAAGGGGCTTTCCAATATTTCCGGCAATACGGTAATTATATCTAATCTCAATTTATAATTTATAATTTATAATTCTCAATTCTTAATTCTCAATTCTTAATTCTTAATTCTTTTGTATCTTTGTGCAAAATTATAAATTTATGTCTAAACATTTTATATTTTTCTTGTTTTTTATTTTTTTTGGCGGCGCTCTGAGCGCTCAGATGCATGAACCGGTTAAATGGAAATACAGTATTAATGAATCCGGCGAAATTGTTTTTTTTGCGAATGTAGAGCGTGGTTGGCATTTGTATGATATGAATTTGCCGGCTGGAGGTCCAATTTCCACTTCGTTTGAATTTGATGAAATTCAAGGCGCTGAATTAGATGGTAAAGTGTATACCGTTTCCAAACTAATCAGCCAGTATGATGATATATTCAAAATGACGATACGCTGGTTTGCCGAGAATCCAACATTTATCCAGAAATTGATTATTAAGGATAAGAGTAAATTTTTGATTCAAGGTTCCATCAAGTATATGTCCTGTAACGATCAATCGTGTGTTCCGGGGCAAGAGGATTTTAAGTTTACGGCGGCTTCGATTCCGGTAAGTATAAAGTCGGAAAAAAAGATGGAACCGGTTACTGTTTCGCCGGCTACGGTTGCCGAAACAACCCAGCCTGAAAAACCGGAAGCGGATTCAGTCGTAGATAATGACTCGTCGCTCGTCGCTAATGATACTTCCTCAACTGTGGACTATTGGAAACCGGTCATTACCGAATTGCAAAGCCTCGGAAATAATGTTTCTTCAAGCAACAAATCCATCGTATTGATTTTTCTTCTTGGCTTCGGCGGCGGTTTTTTAGCATTGCTTACGCCCTGTGTTTGGCCAGTTATTCCAATGACGGTCAGCTTTTTTCTCAAACGATCAAAAGCCAATCGCAAAAAAGCCATTACCGATGCTTTGACCTACGGACTGTCGATTGTTGTTATCTATTTACTTTTGGGATTATTGATAACTGCTCTTTTCGGAGCGAGCGCATTGAACGATTTGTCGACAAACGCTGTGTTTAATCTGCTGTTCTTTGCCTTATTGATTGTGTTTGCGATCTCTTTCTTCGGGGCTTTCGAATTGGTATTACCTTCCTCTTGGGCGAATAAAATGGATCAAAAAGCGGAATCGACAACCGGATTAATCAGCATTTTCTTTATGGCGTTCACTTTAGCCCTTGTTTCATTTTCCTGTACAGGTCCCATTATCGGCACTTTATTGGTTGAAGCGGCAAGGGCGGGTAGCATGACCGGACCGGCTATCGGTATGTTCGGATTTGCGCTGGCTCTATCCATCCCTTTTGCTTTGTTTGCGATGTTTCCTTCGTGGTTGCAAAATCTTCCCCAATCGGGCGGATGGCTTAACTCGGTGAAAGTTGTTTTGGGATTCCTCGAATTGGCGCTGGCGCTGAAATTTCTGTCGGTAGCTGATTTGGCGTATGGATGGCATATATTGGACCGCGAAGTATTTCTGGTTTTATGGATCGTGATTTTTGCTTTACTTGGTTTTTATTTGTTAGGTAAAATTAAATTTGCTCATGATAGCGATTTAAAGTACATTTCTATACCTCGTTTGTTTTTTGCGATTATTTCGTTTGCTTTTGCCATTTACATGGTTCCCGGATTGTGGGGAGCTCCGTTAAAAGCGATTAGCGCTTTTTCACCTCCGCTTTATACTCAGGACTTCAATTTATATCAAGGCGAAGTGCATCCGAAGTATTATAATTATGAAGAAGGGATGGATTTCGCCCGTAAAAACGGCAAGCCGGTAATGATTGATTTCACGGGTTATGGTTGCGTAAATTGCCGGGAAATGGAAGCGGCTGTTTGGTCTGATCCCCGGGTAAAAGGAATCATCGACAACGATTATGTTTTAATTTCGTTGTATGTAGATGATAAGACCAAATTAAAAGAACCGGTTGAAATCACGGAGTTTGATAAAATCAGGAAGTTAAAAACCGTTGGCGATCAGTGGAGTTACTTACAGCGACACAAATTCGGAGCGAACGCTCAACCTTTTTATGTTTTGCTGGATAACGAAGGTATGCCCTTAGCGCCATCCTATGCTTACGATAAGCAGGCAGGTAAATTTATACAATTTTTAAAAAAAGGTATAGAGAATTATAAGATAAAGAAATAGCCATGAGAAAAAGAGTTTTTGTATCCGGATGTTATGATTTGTTGCATAGCGGACATGTAGCTTTTTTCAAAGAAGCTTCCCTGTACGGGGATTTATATGTCGGCATCGGTTCGGATGCAACAATTGAAGACCTTAAAGGACGGAAAACCGTGAATAGCGAACAAGAACGATTATATATGGTTAAAGCGGTTCGTTATGTCACGGACGCCTGGATCAATTCCGGTTCGGGTATTATGGATTTCGAAGAGGAACTGGTTCGGTTTCGTCCTGATATTTTTGTTGTGAATGAAGACGGACACACGCCTTATAAGGAAACTATTTGTAAGACTTTAGGTATCGAATACCTTGTTTTGAACCGGATTCCCGATGCAGGATTGCCGGAACGTTCTTCAACAGCCATTCGCACAAATGTTATCTCTCGTTTGCCCTATCGTTTGGATTTGGCAGGAACATGGATCGACCAACCTTATGTGTCGAAATTCTTCCCGGGATGGGCGATTACCATTTCGCTGGAACCGACAGTTGATTTTAATGAACGTTGCGGTATGGCTACATCAACTCGAAATGCCGCCGCCAAGTTGTGGCCCCACGAGTTACCTTCCATGCATCCTGAAAAATTAGCCGAATTGCTTTTTCATTATGAGAATGAACCGGGGAGGATAGAAATTTCGGGGGCGCAGGATTCCATCGGTATCTGTATGCCCTGTTTGAATCGGCATTATTACGATAATACCTATTGGCCCTCTACCATAGAAACCGTGTCGGACGAAACTGTTTTATCATGGTTGGAAGATAAGATTTACTTGATTCTGCTTTGGCCGCGTCCGGCAGGAACAAATCTGTTGAAAGAAACGTATATTACAAAAGAGAATGTGCAATCGCTGACCCAAGCCGCCGACAGAACGTGGAAAGGCATAACCGAAAAAGACTTTCGTCAATTCGCCGAGGGAACAAAGCTGTCATTTGAAGCGCAGGTGAGAATGTTTCCGGCAATGTTTCCTCAAGAAGTGCAAGACGCCATAGAACCCTACAAAGAGAAAGCTTTGTCATGGAAACTGGCTGGAGCCGGAGGAGGCGGTTACTTGGTTTTGTTCAGTGAAAAACCTGTTCAAAACGCAATAAAAATAAAAATCAGAAGAAAAAACGGATATTAGTTGAATGAACACGAAAGAAGAAAAAATGCAAGCGTTTGAACGCTTGCTCGACATCTTGGACGAATTACGGGAAAAGTGCCCGTGGGATAAAGAACAGACGAACGAAAGTCTACGCACTAACACCATTGAAGAGACTTATGAGTTGTGTGAAGCGATTATTAAAAACGAACCTTTGGAAATAAAAAAAGAATTGGGCGACCTTTTATTACATGTTGTCTTCTACGCTAAAATTGCCGACGAAAAAGGTCAATTCGATATAGCTGACGTCTGCAATACCTTGTGCAGCAAACTTATTTTTCGCCACCCGCATGTTTTTGGAGAAGTTAAAGCTAAAACGGCCGGTCAGGTGGAGCAAAACTGGGAACAAATTAAATTAAAGGAAAAAGGAGGAAACAGAACCGTTTTGGAAGGCGTTCCCGCTTCGCTCCCCAGTATACCGAAAGCCCACCGTATTCAGGACAAAGCGCGTAATGCCGGGTTCGACTGGAATAAAAAAGAAGATGTGTGGCCAAAAGTCGAAGAAGAATTGAACGAGTTGAAAGATGAAATCCATGCCATGAATAAAGATCGGATTGAAGCTGAATTCGGCGATTTGTTTTTCAGTTTGATTAATGCCGCCCGTCTATATAAAATTGATCCGGATAATGCCTTGGAACGTACCAATCAGAAATTTATTCAACGATTCAACTACATTGAACAAAAAGCGAAAGAAACCGGAAAGTCGTTAAAAGAAATGACTTTGAGTGAAATGGATGTTTTTTGGGAAGAGGCGAAGAGAATGGAGAATGTGCATTTATAGCCCGCCATTGTTTATTCCACCCGTATCTTCTCCACTTGCCTGACGATTTTGCCATCGTTTGTCAATCCTTCGATAACTACGGAATAGGTTGTCGGAAAATCGGAGGTATAAAACTCGAAACTCGCTTTTGTGGTATCGGGAATAACGACGTCGGGCTTCCAGAAGATGGTAGTCCGGTAATCGGGCGCGGTTGAGTTTTTAGCCTCCAAGGTTTCGTATTTTGGCGAATAAAATTCTGCCGGCTTTTGATAGCCTAAGGGAGTATATACTGCCCGATTAAGTATTTTTCCCGAACGGAGACTGTCTGCTTCACGGATAACATCTATTGCTCTTCTGGTGGTGATACTGATGGCGCCATTTCCTCCATACACGCCAAATATTGCCGTATTGGCGCCTTTAATAATATCAATACTTTCCACATCGTTAACTGTGACCGTTTCCAAAGGTGACTGGTAAAGCGACTTCATTTCCTTAGGATTAGGCCAGTCGACAGGCATTCCATCTATTAGGACATAAGGTAGCCCATGATATGGAGAGATTCTTATAGCTCCGTTAGAAGATATTTGTATGCCGACAACTCCGCGAATTATATCGGAAACAAATCGCGGATTTTGCTTTACAAAATCTTCTCTTCTTATGGTTGCATCCGAACCAATATTCGCCCAATACTCAAGTCGCGGCTCATCTTTCTTTTCAATTCTTCGCCCCGTCACTTCTACTTCACGTAACTGAACCATTCGCATATCTTCATCATACTTCGAGCGTTGTTCCGCCTTTTCGAGAAAGGACTTCGATTCCTCCTTATTTTCCGGAATTTCTGCAACCGGAGTTTGCGGTGCATGGATTAACGTCGGAAATTTTACGCTGTCCAAAACGAGCTCAACCTGGCGGCTTCCTTTGTTTCCTAATGCCTGGACAAAATAAGTGGTGCTGTCGGGGTATTCGAAATCTTTGTACGTAAAAGCGCCATTTTCGTCTGTAGCCGTTAATCCGAAATCCTCATTTTTGTCCTTGTCTCTTTCTTTTGCCATAATTAATATTTCGCTATCAGCTACCGGTTTGGAACGAAACCAACTTTTCACGCCGCCCGTGATTTCCTGACTCGTTTGAAACGGAAACTGCGGCGTTTCATAATTTTCCTTGACAACCTCCGGAATATTGTATCTTCTCCAGCCGTGCGTCAGCATCAGATAGTCCAAGGCGGTATTTGCTTCTTTATCGTCCTGTAAATAATAAGCCGGATTT
>Ga0123354_10001724_pt1 | contig 27425 bp, 16 predicted proteins | sample TergutLab28metaG_2_FD_97872 | JGI IMG/M metagenome (GOLD analysis project Ga0123354, IMG submission 97872) | Labiotermes labralis P4 segment gut microbial communities from Petit-Saut dam, French Guiana - Lab288 P4 | ecosystem: Host-associated > Arthropoda: Insects > Digestive system > Gut ... | reverse complement strand
TGCGCTGACCACGTGACACCCCTCTATCCGCAAAAAGTTGGCACTAACTTCGCCGACCGGCGGCGGCCGCTCTGTCGGTATAGTTCGCGTGCGGACTAAGGCCACGGAGTTTAGTTTAGTTTAGTTTACTGACATTAACTAATAATGTGGTCACAGAATTGCAACAATGAAGTTAAATTCATCTTAATATTATCCTCCTGACTTCATCACTGTTTTCTATGTGTATGTATCCTAAGATATTTTGCCATCACAATTTCAAATGTATTCCTTGTTTTCCCCATATCTGCCACATGCACTGTCCACTGCAGTCTTCAAGACTTCAATATAATAACAAAAAATATAATGTGCATGCAGTAAGTACCCCATCCAGAAGAGTGTTGACTAAATGTCTCTTGAGGTCCTTTCTGTGTGGAAACTTCAATCCAGATACTTGAAATACACAGTTGTCTCGGTCAATGAAGTATATTTCATTCTCCTGCAGAATCAGCATCATATACCTGCAAGAAAAATTTTCTTAGACCTGAGAGGAGTTAACATTAACATTCCATTCTATTCAATGACATGAAAAAGAGCTAGGATAGTGTAGTCAGTACAGTCACTAGGCTGGATGGTCTTGGTTATGATTCCTGGAAAGGGCAACAGATTTTTCTCTTCTTTAAAATGTCCGGAGTGGCTCTGTGGATCACCCAGCCTCCCTGTGTATGGGTACCATGGACCCTTTCCCCATGGATAGCATGGCTGGGGCATAAGGCTAACCATTCACCCACATCTACTGCCCAGGTTATCGGTGTAGCTATACCACTGCTTTCCCCACATGGTGTCCACAGGGGAAAATTTACCTTTCACTCTTCACCAGCTACTTTACAAGTAAAAACATTTTATAGAGGAAAACCATGCATACTTCATTGACTCAGATGTTCATTTATGAGGGTGTTTTAATATCAGATGATGATGTAAATTGTTATGTAATCGTTAGAAAGTTACTACTTTCAACACTTCTGTTGGTCATGCACTGGAGGGAAATTCAGATGCAATGACGTACTACTTCAGTAAGAACTACTCTCCACCACAAAAGTAGCTTCCTTTTAAACTTCTCATTTGGCACCAGTAAAACAGCTGGCCATGTTACTGACACAATAATAAAGGAAAGAGAAGTCACAGGAATTTAAATTAATAAATAAAAATAACACATAGTTTCTTATTTTGTCCATGATGCTTTTATATTTCATCCTCATAATGCAGTGTCTGATATTATTTACGAAGACATATTGCTGATATTGCAAAGGCTAGTGCTGAAATAGTGGTTACTATGATCACCATACAAGAGATCATGTTCAGCACAAAGCAAGATTCTTATTCACAACTGCCTATTCAAGGTACAGCATACCCTCAGAGATGTTTGAGACAAGTAGTAGTGCCAGCTAAACAAATATCATATGGAAAAAATGCTTCATATCTTAATGACTTAGTTAACATTTACCACAGAAAATATCAAATTTCATGTAAATCTGTGAAGCACAGGGCATACAGCTTTAAGCAGAATGTGCCAGCTTACGGAATCTACACAACCATTCATCGCTGTACTGCTGCATAACCACCAGTGATGCCAAATGAACTGCAGTGCTCAGTCCTGTATTATATATAAAATAAAAATAAAATAAAATGGAAAAAAATAACCAAGTAGATGGACATACAGTTATGACCTCCAATTATACAGTTATGCAGTTTGTGCACAGAATGTACAAAAACACCCGGCCAGTAAAGAATACTGTCTTCTGTGATGGTATGTCATGTAGTCTGGTAGAAATTTACTAACGTTTTAGGAGAACCTGCTGTTGCCATCTTTCTCAATAGAAGAATGTAGTTTACCAGACAACAGTGTCACATTCCAAAAGACAATAGTCTCCACAGCTGCCACTGTGAAAACCTCAAACTCATCACCTGACTTACCTTGTGCCATCAGCTTTCCATGAAACTCTGTAAGGTTTATCATGCAGTAACCTCAAATTATTTGAGTCCATTGACACAGGTTGGCAGCCAGGAAACCCAGTGCTGTAAGAAAAATCAAATGTTCCTCTGATTTGTTACTGTTTATAATCTAACTTCTGAAGGTCAATAGTTACTTATCAATTTAAAAAATTTGATAACTGGAAAGGAAAAAGATATATACCACAAACAAGGCTTCCAGACAGCCTACTATTCTAGCTTCTGCATTTAGTTCATACTAAATTTTCTTAATCTTTAACAGATTAATGGGACAAAGCTGTCCCATTAAACACACATTCTATTCTTATTAAAGAAAAGCAATGTCCCATAGTGGGCATTTAAAATGAATAGTGCTTCTGCCACAACAGGCTTATGCTAAAATTTAATGATATGATGAGACCTGGGTGATCACAAATTAGGATTACCCCATTACTGATCCTAATGTCCTGCATTCTACTGACACTTTGTACAGAAAGATAATTTTTCCACCATGTTGAAGAAAATGATTTCATGAGGGAAATGCCTAAAAACTTTAGTTTCAAAAGCTGCGTGAAAGATACCTCATGCGGGATTCAGTCACAGATACAAGGATGATAACATTCCACAGATTGTGAGGGTAACAACGCAAAATGGTTCAGGACAAGCCCCAACAAAGGGCTTTTGTAAATATGGGACCAAAACCCAGCATCAGACCTATCACAAAAGTAATTTACACAACCGCACATATAATTCCTCAAGAAAGAGTCTGTACTGCAGATTTAAAGATATCTTAAATATGAGCTAATATTACATGTGCCCAAATTGTCACCTGTGTTACATTTTACAGACTGTAAATAATGGCACCAGATTGTAAAAATAGCAATGAAAATTGTCGTACAGGACCAACACTGTAAATATATGTACATCCCTTCTGGCAGAATCTGAGTGATATAAAAAAAAATCAAAGTACCTCCGCCAGCCACAGAAGTCCTGGACTTTCCGTTGTATATTCTGCAGCTTCGGTTGTGTGGTAATGGGAGTCACACCAGGTACACCCTCCATGAAAGTTGGATTTTTAACGTGAATCTCCCGTCTCCGCCGCCGTCCACTGACAATAAAAAGACTGAGTGACAACTGACTTCCTTTCAATAACTTATCACTTCTCTTCACTGACCTCCACACTTAACTTCTGCACTTCCCTGCCTGCAGTAGTCTTACATTTCATCTACATTTCTAATTACATGATCTGAAAATATTAATTTTTCTCTTTATTTGCACCCTACAACTGACCTGCTTCCTCCTGCATTTCCAGCAGTGTCAGAAGAACTGCCGCCATCGTCATCGTCACCACCATCACCATTACTGTCATCATATTCTGAAGAAAGAAAAAGTATTACTTAAAAGCACAAATTCTGACTGTGCAGAATATAACATTTATAAAGCACTTCTCCACCTAAACATTTAATTCAGGCTATCACAAAGACATATTAACCAAGTAATTTACATTAATTCTGTAGGGTTCTGACAATTACTTGTTTCCCAGACTTTTGCCACTATCCAGTGTTCTAACAACAACATAAAACTGTAGAAACTGTATCTGTCCCTGCCCTCAGGTGACAGCATGATTAGGCACATACTCAGTTGGGTCACATATATTATGCACTGAGACTGAGAATAACATGAGACAAAAGGTACAGAGCACAAACTGAGTAACCCAAGGTGACTGACACACATCTCAAATCTTAAACTAAAAGAAATCCAAAAGCACTAACACTGTAAACATGGGGTGCCCTCTCAGCTATATAGCTTTGTGTCAAATGAGAGGAAGATTTTGAATGACAATGTTGAGGAAGGAAGAAGTTGCATTCTCTTTTAAGCTACAACACTTTAAATGGGGGAAACTAGACACCCAATTCAGCATCAGTAGCCTCTGGGATGGGGTGGATAAACAATGATGATCACTGTCATCATCATGATCGCTGTTGTCATCATCTTGATTTAAATACACTTCAAACTGCTGAGAATATAGCACTGACAATAACTGAATGAATGGGTATGGGATACTGGTAGAAAGATGCTGACAGCAGAAAACTGAAGTACTTGAAGGAAAACATGTCTCAGTACCACTCTGTCCACCCAAATTCCACATGAAATGGCCCGGGAATGAACCCAGACATCCGTGGTGAAAGACCAGTGACTGCCTGAGATATGGCATGGCCACAAATCATCATCAACCCTTCCTGCACATCAAGCTGGGGTGGAGGTCGGTGGGCAGATACACATTCTGGCTGCTTTATCTCTACATAAAAAGGCCCCTAGTACTCACTTGAGGACATTGATGAGAGGAGAAAAATTTCTGGTCCCAGCCAAAAACTGAAGACCAGTCTGTGTGCTAGTCACTCTACCAAATTAGCTACCATGGCTTACTCTTCCATGCATTTCATACATTGATAAACATCCAACAGTTGCAGTAGCAACATGCCTATATGGCAATACTTCACATGTCCGTTGCAAAAAGGATCAGCACTCCATTGGCTGTGTTTGAAGTTACCACACAGAAAACAGAAGAAATTTAAAGGAAATGTTCTCCATAGTTGTTTCAGGATAAACTTAAATTCACTTCAGAGTAAAAAATAAAACACAGTCTGTTTAAACAGCAATATTTCCAGCCAGGTTTAAAAAACATAGGGGTGTAATGTATATGAATGGCTTCACATTATCTGTTGCGGTGGTAAAGACATAAAATGATGACAATAATGAACTTAGAGGACAAATATCCCTACTGTCTCCAGTACCTTACATATGCTGTTAGAATCCACTGAAACAAATACAGCAAAGAATGTGTTAAAAGAAGATGTTGAAAACCAAGTTGCCTTACTTTTGGATCAAAGAGCTACAGGAAGTGGATACAGGCAGAGATGAGAGGTGCAACACCCTCTTCACTCCGCTCAATTTAAAGGCACAGCTGGTAGGTATTCTAGCTGTTCCTGGTATTAATAAGCAGGGATTTTTATCATGCTGTTATGAAGTTAATGACCTGTAAAACTCCAGAAAAATAATACCAAAAACACTATCCCACACAACAAATGCAACAATTACAACCCACAACTTCCAGAATAAAGCCTATGTAACAGGTCTGTTAACAAATTATATTCTGCACTTGGCTCAGTCAATAAAGCAACTTTGTAATGAAAATATGACAGTCTCAGGATGACTATATACTAGAAACTTTAGATTAAAAAAATATTACTTCAGCCTCTCAATTTCCTCCCCTGATGTGTTTCAGATCCAAGGCTACCTCTCAGTCAGGCTAATACACTCTGTAACTGATCCTGGTATCTGTGCAGTCTACAGCACTGATCTGCTTGGATTTTAGGTTCGAATCCCTCTGAGAGCATGAATGTTCATCCCTTGTGTTTGCTGTGTGTTGTGTAGGTAGCAACCTATGCAAAAAGCTAACCACTCATTCAGAGGAACTCTACCAGGTGTGTGATCTGGAAACCTAAATGATGAATTGGCCTAGATCCGAGTTTGGCTGTTGCACCACAAAAAAATCTGTATTCTTTGTATGAAGTACTTTATTGTATTACACCTTTGTACACATAGGCCCACACTGTTTTTTGCAGTTTGTTTTATAATGCTCTCAGTAACTCAGTTTGAATAGTGTCCAATGGTAGGATGACTGATAAATTGGAAATGATTTTGAAGGAATCATTATGGCCCAACTGAGGTCCTAACTTGGCAGTTTACTGGAGGGCCTGAAGCAAACCATATAAAGCCTCAATCAAGACAGCCGATCACTCAGCCAAGATTCGAATCAGGCATCTCTGAAATATGTCTACAGTGTTACCACTACATTCACCCATGTGGTATGAAGTCTTGTTACGCTTTTTCCACTTTATGTACTGTTTATTTTCAAGTGACCAACCACATATTAGCAGTGTGACTACTTCCTCTTATTAGTGCTGTACAAGTTAAAGTGTTCAACATTTTTTGCTGACAGCAAAGTATGAAAATGGACATAACGAGACTTTTAACATAAAATCTGCTCTGGGACTGCTCTAGGTGAAGCAGAGGTTCTTAAAAACAGTACTCATGAGCACTGCGGCAGGCATCCCATTGAAACATCTGCCAGTGGATCCTCTCCACAAAGCATTTTCTAGGTTACTGATGGAACCATTGTACTGTGGGCTTTGCACCTTCATCCAGTCCATAGCTACAACCATTTAACACATCAACATCGACACACAGTGCTACTGTGGAACCCTCCAAAACCCTCATACTGCCACCAAGACAAAGTGTCCTGGCATGCTCATGAGGAATGCCATAGTGTCCCTTGACAACATACATTCTCATGTGACCCATCTGTTCAGAATATGCTGTGCTCCGTGTCCTAGAAGGTGTTGGACGTCAGTCACGTGACTTCCATGTGATAAGATCCCCAAAGAAAGCAGTGATAAAGGGCCGCACATTCGGTACAGGTGAAGATGTGACTGCTGTGGTGGTGCACTGGTTCCAGCAGCAGCCAGTAACTGGTGTGGCATATGATTTTAACCTCAGCGCTCATAGGAACTGCTCTTAAGAGCCTCTACTCCTCTGGCCATAACAATTCCTGAATGTTTCATTGAAACAAGCATTATATTATCATTCTGGCCACAACAATCACAATGACATCTTAGTAGGAAATAATAAAATCTTTGTTTCTCACCTATGGTGAATAATAATAATAATAATAATAATGCAGAGAGTGAGTTTTAAGAAATCTTCTGTTCTGCACATACAAAGACCAGAAACGTGCAAAAGTGAATACAGGGGTGCTGCCATGTCAACTACATATAATCCATTGCAAATAGTTTGCATTTATCACAGGTCTGGCATATTGGAATAAAATAAAAATCCCTTCTCCAAAACTGGCCATGACCTTCTCTACAGAAATTTACTGCAAAGCAGATACAGTTCTTAATTGATAACATGTGTATGTTCCACAAATGACCAACAAGATACTTTGGCAGGGCCATTTTTGATACTCATTACATACTATATTTTAGCTCCCTGGCAGCTGGGACAGCTCTGTTTATATAATGGCTAAGCTGCACACTGGAAGAATAAGGGTCCACTTCTTGGCAGGATGAGATATTTTTCTCACCACCACCACATCCAGACCAGATCCTATGCAGTGGGTACTGGGGGATCCTTCCCTGGTTGCACAACTGGCATAGTGTGAGGCGGACCACCCATTGAGCTCAATAATGCATTGAGATACATTTCTACACCCCCATAAGTCTTTGCAGTGTGGTGCACCATCAATTATGTACAGGCATAATTTTACCTTATATGATTTCAATAGCTCCTAAAAGAAGCATACTGACCTTTGCACCAATCCGGCAACTCAGGTGGAGGTGGTGTATCATTGATGTCATCATATCTTCGATACAGTTCTTGCAGGTAGTCACCTTTATAGATTCCTGGTGGGCTAAGAGAAGTTGTTTGAACTAAGTGGTTGGTAACAGCAAAATTAACATGCCACATTGATGTTTTATATAAAAATCATTATCACAGAGTAAAATCAGATAAGGTATGCACATACAGAAAAATGAGGAAGGATGAGAACTTTTCCATTTTCTAGCAATGCTCTTTCAACTAGAGACACATTATGTTGATGCCATAATGCAAACAGAAATATTTAATCTTTGCATCAATATTAGTCTATACCCATGTGTCAACCAGGAAATATGAAGGTCCAAGTGAAGTTTGCCACAGAACCTTGACACACATCTCAGAAATGTCACTTATATTAATCCATTTCTCTTAAAATTAGGCACACCTATTGGTGTCACTGCTCAACAGATAAAGTAAAGGCTAAGCTGCCTCCACACACGCCATGAAGATGCAACGGGAGAGAGGAGACATCTGACATGTCACTGTAACTAATGGAAGGGAGAGAAAAGACCATATATGGAGAAGTACACAGAAATTATGAATAAAGAGAATTATGACACTATCTGTATAGTCATATCACTTCCAGTTCAGGATTTAAGCACTTCGGGCACTAACAATATTCTTCTAGTTGCAACATCTTCTCTAAATTTTTAATTTACAGCCACAGTCCACATTTTTCTGTTATGGTCTCCACTTTAAAATTACATCCTGCACTGTGAAATCAAAACCAGTCAGTAATATGCCTTACCGAACAACGGCAAACTGACTAAGGGCTGCTTCCAAACTACAGTCCATTTGTGCTACCAGGTAAGAAACTATAAGGAAACCTGTCCTGTTGAAACCATGTGTGCAGTGGACACCTGCAAAAGCAAACAAAACTCATAATGGTGACTGTGGGATATAATGTTGTGTAGCAGCATGTATAGAAATTTCACAGAAACCTATCCAACAAACTACATGGTATCACATTCCAGACAACAGTAATCTTCAAACATAACTGGCTATAGTACATTTGTTTTCTTAGCACAGTGTTCTGTTCTTTTAAGCATGGCAGCTTTGATATGCATTTATATTTCTCCCCAGTTAACAATGAAACTAAACACTGTTTTCAGTAAGAATTAATGATTTTATGATTTATTATTACAAATTGGGGGACGTGGTGGTGCAGTTTGTTGGCGCACTGCGCTACAAGCTGGAAGTTCACAGGTTTGGATTCTTGACGAAGCCACTGGAATTTTTCATTAACAATTCTTCTGGCCACACTATGGCACTGGTGTTGACTCAGCCTCTAACAGAAATGAGCACCAGGAAATCCTCCTGGGGGTAAAGGCAGCCTGTGTGTATGGATGACAATCTTACCACCTTCATGTGCCGACTGTCTAGAAATCTGAGAGCCTCAAACTCCTGGAACCCAATATGACTGTAACAGGCCTGTATGGGGATTGCTTTACCTTTACCTTTATTACATATTTCACAATAAAATGTTTTATGTCACTGTATTATATATTATTCATATCCAAATCTCTATATATAAATATTCAAGTGTTCTGAATTTGTAACCTTTGTGCTTATGTTAGGAATAAAATAGACTTAATTTAAATTCAGTTTATGTTCATCTGTGGTGCACAGGTTTAAATGGAACTCAATACTGCCGGACAGAAAGTGACCAAAAATTGTTGTACACCACAGGATTCAAGATGTGTTTTTTCACGTCCACATATGCAACCATAATCCATTTATCTTTTTAGGTCCAAATAATAGTATAAATATCAGCAGTATTTTTTTTTTGGGATAAATTTGCTGAATGCATCTTCATTCATTTCCATTTCATTCTTGTATCACTTTTCCATAATTACATCCACTTCATAAAGCATCCACATTTTTAAGCAAATGAAGTATAATTTTACTATGTACTATATCAGGGGTGGCCAGACAGACAAGCTTTGACAGCTGCACTTCAGAAGTCAATTTAGGCAACAGCCATATCTTCATTTACCAAATCAAGCATACAGCAGCAACCATACTCAATGCCTGAAAGAACGCAGGTGGCGCTGTTAGTAACACTAGGAACCACTACTTGTTGGACAATCCAACAGATGCACTTGTGGTCTGTTCTAGAGTGTTATTTACAAGAATTTTGATTATTACTTTTCAAGACAACTTTCACGTGTCACACCAGAGACATACACGTCACATGCGGCTTGCAAGCTGCATTTGGCCACTCCTGTACTTTATAAATGTATACATTATTTGTCAATCCATATACATGTAAATGTGGGTACCTGCCATTAATATTTTAAGTAATATCCTCGAGAATGGCCATGTAGGCCAAATATGTTGGAAGATATTGAAACACAGCTGTGACTTACAACTTCTATGTACTTTGTTGGCTATACTGTCATTCATACATCCAGTAACTTTTATTCAGAACAGAAAAGAGTCAGGCCTGAAAAATGGTAGAACTGGGCTGTGTAAAAACAAAGAAGAATATTATAAACCAATGGCTTCACATACCTATTATCTCTAATGGATGCTGACTTATGAATTCTTCACAAATCAAAAAGAAGGCTTTGGCCACATCTTCAGATGGAGTTTCCCCATGTCCTCGACATTTCAGTTTCATATACTTGCAACCTTCAGCTTCTATTTGTCTCTTATTATAAAATCGTGATGTATTTGTCAAATCAATCCAAAGACCAAGCTTTATCTGTAAATATGGTAATGGCAGAAATAAAATCCAAGCTCAAAATTATAATTTTGAAATATAAAATATGTAAGCACAAACTGGTAATGGCAGAAATAAAATCCAAGCTCAAAACTATAATTTTGAAACATAAAATATGTATGCACAAACTGTCTTTTTTTTAATGTATGTCAGGAAAGTAGATAAGATTTCAGCTGCTATCAGAGTATACTTTCTGAAGATTTTCTAATCAAAATCCCCCCTTGCTACAGCTCTTAACAAATGATGACATACCAGTACCTTGTATACACATCAAATGTACACCAAAATAGCCAAGCAACATACAGTTTCAGTGTAGCAATACAAAGTTTTCCAGCAGAACTGGACAAAACAAGTGTAATACAATCTACAGCTCCTGGAAACTGGTTCTGTACTCAACCTGACCTATACATACAGAATATCATTAACATAAATTTATGAAATTTTATATATCTCAAATATGGCACAAATCAACCAAGAGTTATATATTTTATCCTACCTGCAAATAAAATTATCATAGTACAGTTTTACATGGTAATACCACCATATTACATAAGAGACAGAAATCAATACCTCTGTACAGTGTACAGATTTATAAATATTATTGTAACATACCAGATGATGGCCACAAAATAGGCTAAACTATCTACTTTTGAATAAACTGTAACTGTTGTACAGAAACAAAAGCTATGTCCAATGGCAGGGTTGCACAAATCTTGTGCTCCAGCTTGTCCAGGTGACTAAATTTTGTAGGGTAGTGCCTAATATTTGTAGGTCCTCTGTTTGAAACTTGCTTCATGTCATTCTTCTGGCACCTACAATTTTAAGGTTGCACCTAAATTTTTGGGTGGGCTGGGATAGCATAGTTGGTATAGTGACTTGCTATGGGCTGGACGGTCCGGGGATTGAATCCTGGTGGGGGTGAGATTTTCCGCACCCGTCCAGATCGGTCCTGGGCCCACCCAGCCTCTTCTACAATGGTTAACAGGTCTTTCCCAGGGGTAAAGCGGCCGGGGCGTGGCATTGACAATTGACAACCCATCCCATCTAGCGCTGAGGTTAAAGAAAGACTAAAGCTATACCTCTACTCCCCTTCTGAACTTTTGTGGCCTGTTCTATGGTGAACTTTACCTTTACCTGTACCTAAATTTTTTAAAAATCTGTGAATCCCCGGTCTCATACTATTATATTTCCACTTGTAGACACACTCTCTATATGGAGGTTCACATATTCTGACACAAAGAGGTACGTGTTTATGAAGTAACAGATGCAGGAAAACTGCTGCCCAACAACCCAGACGTTCATTATGCAGCCATGAACCAAAATCACATCCCATTTTGGGGATAAGGCATTTCCAGTTTCAAGTACATTTCTTATCTAATAACTGTCTTCCCTGTTCATTTCTTACGGGCAAAGACATGAACCTTCATGCAGAGTATACAGCACTTAACCAACAACTGCACAATCGACATTTGCCACTTTGATGAGCCTCCTACATGTTTTGGCACAGCTCCAAGTGACAAATGTTGTTTATTGCTGACAGTGCAACTGTTGGATCAAACACTGTATAATCAGCCTACTGCATGGAATATGGAAAACATTAAATCTTCATGCAGAGTGTTTATCTGAAGATGTTCCTGTTGCCAGTTAAATGATTATAATCTTATACCAAAATAACTGTCACTATCTGGATCAATATGCCTCTAAAATTTAACTACCACCAAGCTGACATCTCTCAAACATACGACCAGACTCAAATGCATATTGCAATAACCTTCCCTGACTTCCTGTTTTAAAGGAACTAGCAAAGGTACAAAATACTTTGAAAATATCAGCAACGTAAAATACTGCATTTTTGCATTCAGTATGACAATCCCTTTCCACAGTACCATGTATGATACACTAATTACAGTAATATCAATAAAGTTTTACCACATAAATGACCTGTCAATTGCTACCTTCCATCAAGAGGCTTTTAACATGTAACAGTATTTTATAAAACATGTGAATAAAATATAATTACTAACTTCTGTGTTGTGTTCATATTACAAAATGTATAGTTTCATAAATTCATCAATCCAGATTTCAACACCTGTCAACTGTGGCCTGCACCAGAGCACTGAAAATGCATTACTAGACATCACCTGATTTCTACGGAGGACCACTGCACCATACCTTATTTTCCATGCACATATGTTCAACCAGTGAAAGAAAGTAATAAAAATATGTGCATATCATATTTTAGTCAAGGATATATTACTTATGCTGTGAAATGTCTGTTGTAATATTACATTTTCAACGTAAGTGGGTCACTTATTCAAATGTTTTGGAAAACAGTTCATGTTACTTTGACAACTGTAACAGACTTCATTCAGATATTTTGTATTCTGGGGTAACAGAACACACACTGTTCTTTCACATCATCACCAGCAAAAAGGAAATTTACAAACATTTATGGCCATTTGTATTGGCTCTCAAAGCTATAGCGCCAGTAAACTAACTTCATACCTTGTAACTCTTCATTGACTGAAAAATCATGCTGGGTAGAAAGCGATGTTCTTCTGGAACTTGGTCATCATATTGTGAGCTGAGTGGGGTTTTGAATGCAAGAAATTTGTTAGCCACAAGATCTGATGCTTTTCTTGGACAGTGTAGCCAACGATTTGGAATTAATCCTGGGTTCTTGCTGTCCTGGCGGCCACTCATTGTGCCTGTTAAAATTTAAATAAACCGTGTAATTAAATAAGAGGGCAATTCAGACTCTAAACATTAACATTTACCCTACTTCTGCAGAAAAAATTCACAGTGAAAGCAAATGTAAGGTACTATCAATGTATGCGTATCATTTAACATTACCCAGCAAAAAATAAACTTAAAATCCACGCTAAGACGTAATATTTACACTTCCATCACAGAAATCAGAAAAACAAATCCCCCCTATCAACGTCAAATACTCAAACAAACCGTCACTAATGGCTAACATAACACATTGTACGACCCACGGATTACTAATGCATCCATTTGGCATGGATGATCTAGTTGGCACTTCCATGGGTTTGAGTACTTCCCACAGATGACCCACCGTGATTGTATTCTTTTTTCGAGAGGTCGAAAGTGGCTGTATGTAATTGCCAGTATCTTATAAAGTTCGGTAGGTATGAACAGTGACCTTGAGGGATGAATTGGGCAAAGTAAGTGAAGATAGTAAATCCTTGGCCGGGTGGGGAGGTTAGACGGTATGTGCAAAGAAGGGCGGTTTGAAAACCAAGTGTGGGAAAAGGAAACAGACAGCGTATTCAGGGCAGTTAAGTGGTAGCGGTTGTCGCTAATAAAGCAATCATGCTCAAAATTTTCCATCCTTCTTTTTCTTTAGGGAGAGATTTCCGTGACCTCAATACATGGCCATCCTTGCTATTAAAGTCAGAATTTAATTCATTCTTAAGTCGCCATCCTGATTATTCAGTCAATGTACCATGATTTAGTGGAAGGAATTTTCATATTCTGGAGTAGAATGTAATACTCCACCACTGCTGATATTTGTGGTTGTTTTGTATTGTAATGTATTGCATTGTATTTCTGTGGTCAAAATATCATACATACGATAGTAGAATCGTCAGTCTGTAATATATTTTAAATACATATGAGATACTTTCTAAAACATCTTAAATAATATTCAACAAATGATTCATAAACTATTTATATTTTGTATACCTAAAGTCAGATAAATATCATAGGTTAATCACTAGGAAGATAAAATTCTGCGAATGAGTAAAAAGAGTGATGAAGAAGGAATAGTTTTAACTCTTTTTTAAAGGCCTTATAATCATCTATTTCTTTCATAAAACCAGGCAGATTGTTATATACTTTAATGCACATACTTATTACACTATTTTTGCATACTTCAGTTTTATGTAGTTTAACATGGATATCCATCTTTCTTCATGTATTAGATTTATGAACCTTAAAATTTTGCTCCAGCGACTGACAGTATTTTGTCATGAAACAAATTACTTCCAATATATATAAAGAAGCTAGCATTAGAATATTTAATTCTTTAAACCACTGTCTACAAGATGTTCTTGAACTCACTCCAACTGTTTGAGGAAGATATGCTGATGGTGCTCCTGCCTAGTCTTAACAGCCTGAACATACTCTATATGCTGTTATCTATGGTGTTAGCAATGTCAATGAATGTCTAAAAAGTCCTTATCCCATATAGATAAGGTAGTATCATTACTAGCTACAGAGAAACTGAAGAAGCTGGGTTCACATAATAAATCTATGTTACAGGTAGAGAGACTTGAGGCAAAGTATCTGGCACATGCGACAACTTTGTAGCTCTTCAGACAGGAAAGGGTCACTGCTCAGTTATATTCTTACAGAAGAACCGTGTTCCTAGTTTTCAGTGACAGTAACATCCTTTTAGGCGTATGTCATGAAGAGTGTTATGACCACGGGCAACTTCTCTGCTCTGTCACTCATTGTAATTTTACTGTCACACATACTGCAGTATATTTTGTCTTAGGCTGTTTTAAATTAAAGATCCATTGTACAGAATATAATGCATGTTTTTATTAAATGACAATCACACATTACACACACATCTTACATACACAATGGCACACTGAAATGATACCCACTAAATATCCATGACCAACTCTAAACCCATACAAAGTGAAACATGGTTATCATACATTTCTTAACCACCTTTCAGCATGGTAACAAATACAATGTTATTCCGTATTAAACACTTAAAACTATGAAATAAGCAAGCAATATATTTACATTATATATAAAAAACACATGCCCTCTTCCAGTTAACATAAATGGAAAAATTAATAACAGTGTTAACAGGCATTTTGATTGTAGTGAACAAGTCATTGCTTAACATATAATGAAAACACCAATGTAACTCATTAGCTGACACTTCACAGTAGCTTCAAAATAGTACTGTTATATTATTAGTACCAAAGAAATGGAAAGAGAATGCCTTCAAAGTACATGGAAGTCACTATTGTTTTATATCACAGAAGTAATATACTCTCACAGCATACAAATCATAATGTACCATACTTACTTGTGTTTTATACAAAACTAACTATAATTGTTAAAAAGACCCCTATTTTCATAACCAACTGTATACATGTCACATCAGTGTGTACACCAAAGCAGGAGGTTTTCTCGTAACCATGAAAATGAACATTTTAGTTCACTTTCATGAACTTGTACTGAATCTGGGATGAGAATTTCATTTCAACTTACCACACAGAATGATAAGCTCCCATACTGAAATGTAATGAGTTGTATACTGCTATAAACTTCTGTAATTCCCTTAAGTTAACACTAGCCCTGTACAAATGACCTTTATTCTTCAATTCTCCCACATTAACCTTGAGCATCATACATGACCAGATTTAAAAGGCTGCAACATATGGAAAACAAAAGTCAGATCTGGAATTTAGTCTACTGGAGATCATCAATTCTTGCATTATACTGGCACCAATAACTGCAATTGTTTTCTTTTATTTTCAGGACCCCAATTACATTATTCCACACTTAAGTGTAATAAAATGTTCAGCAGTGACGTACATAATAAACAATATTAGGAGTATACTGAAAAAGACTTGTGCCACTCATCTATTAAGTTCTTCACTGATAATGCATGCATATGAATACAGTATCCTCCATTCGCGCATGTGGTATGGGTGACTTGTCTGTCCACACAGTATGTGTTCTTCTTCTTCTGACTGTTATGATACTGACACATAAAAAAGTGATAATCCTAATTAAATGTTGCACAAATATTTATCATGAATATTCTGCAATATTTAAGAAACACAACTTCTTCATCAATTATTGTTATGTAGCACAAATGACACACTAAAATGTTGACAATTCCTGTTACATTTGAAGTCTTATTAATGCTAAAATGCTGCTGTTACCGTAATTAGAATCTTTTTATGTGAGTGTTCTCTACACAAAATTCTTATTTCAATAAATAAGTCCTGTTATGAAATACAGTAGTTAATTTACAATACTCTGAAGAAACACAAGACTGTCACATATTAATGGCCACATCATTTTACCGGTTCCTGGTATTATCCTCCACATACATAAGTCCACTATTTATACAGTCAAAATTAAATTCTTTTTGAGACATCTGTGTGTTTGTGTATGTCTGTGTGCCTGCATGTAGGCATTACTTTGCGAAGTTCTCTAATAATGCTTAACTGTCTTTGTTTGTTGAACACACTAAAATTGCAACCATTTGATTTAATAAATAAGATACTTTGCCATGAAACCAAAGTTGATTGGCTTTGACATATATTTTATCAATGAAAAATACCTCTCCCACTGTCTCTCAAGAGTTCCAGTCTTCTATTTCCTGCTTTGAAATAACTGAGATTGTAAGTTTTCATGGCTAAAAGTTATCCATCTGCTTAACCCTTATCCTGCTAACGTGGAGAATATAGTGAGCTCCTAATAATGCCAGCAAATGGCAGATGGGATTTAACTTGGTGTTTAAAGGGTTAATTAAGCACAGTGCCATTAAAATGTAAGGTGTGGAAGATTCTTAACCTTGACACTAGACAGAGGAAAGTGGTCATGGCCACTTTACCCTCAAGAAAAGATAGAACCTTTGGTAACCAGTAGCCCCACAGCCAGTCTGCATGTTGTGGCAAAGAAAAAAATCTCTGCCCCAGCCTAGAATCAAACCTCATTCATTCAACCCATAGCCTAGACAGTGCAATGAGCTGGTGAAACTACAGCATACAGATAAAGAAGTTTCAATGAAAAGGTGTAGTCTGCATGTCACCTTCACAGCAGACAGGGATGTTATTTCATACATCTGTGTACTTTTTGGCATACAGCATGTACAGTGGGATCAACATGAAAATTTCATGTTCTACAGCTCTTCAAGAATAATGTTTCTCAACCCTTTGACGCTGGAATTAAATCCCCCACCCCCCCGGCCACTTTAGTGGCCGTTCAGCTATTTAAAGGGCTCACTATGCGACATATACATATGTTGTTTGGTGGCTAAGGGTTAATGCAGTATGTGTTGAGTGATTCTACCAGAGCTAAATCATGGAAAAACTAGTCTTTTTTTATTGTAATTAAACACACAGTCTGATTAACAATTTGGTCTGGTGTCCACACTAATGTGTCAATTCCAGAAGAGTCTAAACCCACCAATTACTCTTTGTACTGCCATCTTTATCATGAATAATACTGGCCAAGTACATATAATATAACATTTAGGCATGTCTGTGCAACCACTGTTGCAGTAGAAAAGCAATAAGTATTATATTTTCCCAAGAGTTTGTATTTGTAGCCCAATGTATCCAGTGTGCAATCCGCATGTGCCACGTTGTCATCTGTGGCCTGTCCAGCTATACAGTATTTTTTCACATTATCTCACAAACGGCAAAATTTTTGATAAAAAAGTTACTGAACATAAAATGTGTGTTTTGATTGAATCTACAACTTTTTTTCTGAAACATTCCTCATTCCAAGAAGAACTGAGTGAGATATGATCAAAAGTGTCTAGTGGTCTTCATGTATAGTTTCTTGTCCAATTTTTAATGCAAGTTAAAGTTTCTTGGCATAGTCTGGAAAAATACTCAAATACCAAATTTCATGAAAATCCATCCAGTGGGAGCTGATCTGTTCCATGCAGATGGATGTGACACAGCTAGTAGTCACTTTTTGCAATTTTGCAAATGTGCCTAAAAACTACACATTCTCCCTACCCAGTGTATATCTGTGTTTTGTTTTAAATCTCAGAACAAACATCAATATTTTCCCTAAACAACCATAATTGGCTTTCATAATATTTACAGACTGCATTTACTGTGTGGTATAATCTGAATATTTAAATATAATTAAGATAATTTTTTAAATTTTGTATGTAACCGATGATATACATCCACTAGGCATTCTGACTTGCATCATCCTCAGGTAGTTAGAGCTGTGTCCTGTCCAAAATTGATTTTTAAAAGCCAGTGTTCATATTAAAATAAGGTACTAGCTAATGAAGAGGCTTCAGCATCAAGGTTACAGTGGATTCTGTGTATTAATGTACATGTTTATGAATATACCCTGTAATTACTGGAATTCAAATATGAGAAACAAGACATTTCCATTATGTGTATGAGCTGTGTTACACAAAATGCACCTTCCCTGCTCCAACAGGAAAATCATTCAAATGTACATTTCACCAGTATCATGCACATATTGCCGTCATAAGAAACGAGCATAGGAATTACATACGGTCAGCAGATATATGTCATATCTAGGGTCCAAACAGACCCGCAGCTCTATGTCAGAAAGCTGTTCACTACTGTTGTTTGTTGACAACTCACAAGAAATGAGGTAAAAATACACTTACTAATACTAGTTTACATATTTCATGGACAGAAATGTGAGAATCTGAAGACATCCAAACACTGCAGCTTGAAGAAGGCAAAAAAGCATTTTAAATTCCTAGTAGTGACATTTTTATGGTTGAATTTCCCAGTGTGTTTTTCTTTGGAATCCTTCATCTCTTATTTTGACTGCCCTCAAGTTCCTGTCTACCCTGCATATTGAGGCAACATGTTCTAAAAAAATCAGGTCATTATATCCCAAATGAGTTTTCTTCATGGTCAGTGCTGCAAGAACCTAAAATCTCATAACATATTATAATGTTAAAGTTCTAACTAACCAACCAACTCCATGGGGCAGAGTCCTCAAGAAGCTAGTAGATCCTCGGCCAGAGAAGGAATTCCCCACATTATGCAGAACCAGAGGTTCATTACATTGTTCACAATGGTTCACTGCTTATTTTGGTCCTGAACAAGTCCAGTCCACACCCTTCCATCTAATTTTTTCAACATCAGTTTTAATATTTCTATGCCTAATACAAATGTTCTACAACTTCTGTTTTTTTATCTGTGTATGGTGTTGCTGGCACACACATAATGCTTTGTACTCGTACATCAAGGTGAACTTTGATTACACTTTTGCAGATTTTCATTGTACCAGTAACTGGGTAATCTCCTCACTGCACTGGAACATTATTAGAATATTCTTCAATGGTAGTTCCATGTTTACCACATTAATGCTTTTTATTCCTTATTTTATCAAATAAACACATTTTATTTGGCATGTTAATGTGCTTTTATGCACATGAAACTGCAATGAATTGCTTAGTGCCAATAATAATACAGCTGCAACTAGTGGGAAATACAGTTTTGTTATAATACTGCACTGTGAATTACCTATAGGCTGGAAGAAAATGAACAAGCTGCTAATAACCAGAACAATTATGCAAAGAGAGACAGTAACATCCACTGCTCTGGATATGAAATACATTATACAGTTTTGTATTTAAGGAATGAGAAATTATATGAAAAGGTTTCACTTTACATCATACACAAATGAACGCAGACAAGCAGACATAGCACATAATCCTATTTTACAGTCACAAAATTCTTCAGCACAGAAATGTAATGTGTTTTATCGCAGTCCACATAAAAATCTTACTGGACACTTGACAGAACATATGATAGTTCATAGATGTAACATTTCAAAAGAACTGTTACTTAACTCTTTGGTGCCAGAATTAAATGTCTGCAGTTATCTGCAGAATTTAAATGGGGCCTACAAAACAGCAAATATAGTTATATAATGTGCAGCATTTTTAGAATCACACTGCATGTTAACATAAACATGAACATTTGGTTCCAAAGGGTTAAGTAGATACTACATATCTTCTTGTACAGAGGTTACCGATAAGTCATTTCAGCCTCTTGGTTAAACCAATATAATATTGCTACCAAAATGTATAGGCTTATTATGAATTACAATTTGATCAGCAACAAAGTGGAGATTCATAGTCAAAAATGTTTTTCAGCTAGGGTACTTCCACTGGTAGAATATATGTTCTTGGTCATGTGGGTAAAACTGTATACATCATCAGAGTTGAACCTAAATGCACAACTGGATTAACAAATGCAGCTATGTGACTACACATTTGTGTGCAGTTACTTACTCCTGACAAATGATTAGTGTATAGTTAAATCAGTTAACAACTTTTTTGGAGTCAATTCCTGTTTGTTTCTCATGGCTGTGTGATGTAAACTGCTAACAGTAAATGTTTCTACTAATGGATGAGTAACCCATGTTTAATGAAAAACTATTCAGCATGGAAGAGAGTGAGATATAGTTCCATGAGTGTTTAACTTTGGCACTAGACTATGGTGAATGTACAGTTTCATGTCCTGGCTATTTTACCCCTGGAAAAAGAGCCCCCTCCCATCCCCCAGTCTGCAGTGTGGACTCACACAGTGGAAAAGATTCATTCTTCACAGCTCAACTGTGCCCCCCTCCCCTCTCCCTTTTAAAAAAATCCAAACCTGTCTTCAACAGAACCCCAATGCTCATTACAGTGTTCACATCCAAACTTACAGCTGTCAAATATCAGAGTTAGACAGCAAATGATGGCTATCAATTTAGTATTAGTAAGGTGTAACATTTCTAAATTTATAATACGATTTATTTTCTAATATTCCTTCTAAGAGGGGTCCTTGGTAGCCATAACACAAGTATATCACACAGAAATGTGTACTACCAATTTATTGTTGTGGGTTGCCATTTTACTATCTGGACAGAGAAGAGGCAAACTACTTTCATGATATGGTAGGTACTATGTGCCACTAAAATAAATACCTTCCATTAGATGAAGAGGATATTCCATATCTAATTAAAATCACAATTCTAAATAAATGTTCTCTGTATTACTCAATGATTGTCTTATTTGAAAAGACTGTGTCATTAATAATGGCAAGATGCATGTGTCTCCCAGTGGGCTAGTAGTAAGTAAATACATTTAGTATTCTAAGAGTTCCGGGTTCAATCCAAACAACTGCCACTAAAATCAAAAAGACAAATAATATAAAATCTGTCAGTACAATGAAAATTCATCATCTATAGCAGTAGTTCCCAACCTTTTTTCACTTGCATACCCCTTGGCAGCCTATTTCCATAATTTGTACCCTTCATATTATTTCTGCCACTCGTCGTAACGTCCAATTAATTTAATAACTTTTGACTTGTATCTTGTCTTACAATGTTGACATTTGTGCCTTTTTTCTGCCATTATTCCATTTTTTTTCACGTACCCCTATGTGTCCTGGTTCGTACCCTTGGGGGTACACGTACCCCAGGCTGGGAATCACTGATCTATAGCAAGAGTAGAGCCAACCACAGAAACAATGTGTATCATTAATATAAAATATACAATGGCCAGTCTCCAATTATTGCACCCTATTGCATCTATTACCACCTTTAGTAAATCACTGCATGCAATGAGGTGTTTAAAACTGAGTACAATATTCAAATACTTTAAGAATAATACCAGTGTTTAATGTGCAATGATAACCCAAACTCACAAATGAGAAGCAATCTGAGGCTTCAAAAGCCAATCTCCTTTTTTTGTAGAACAGTCCATCATGCACATTTCAGTACCATAATTCTACCTGTAAAATGTTCAGCACTGCTGGTTCAAGAACTCAAAGTGATTCATCCACATTTCAAAGTTTTTTCCATTTCATCATGACTGGGCTCAGAAATTAATATTGGTAGTCTCAGAAGGTAAATTCCTGGGAAATAACCTTCATATACAAAATGCTGGTAAATTCTAATTCAGACAATGCCTGTCAGGGTGCTACAAAGATGGTGTAAATACCTGGACTGGCCTGCTAGGGTATCTTGGAATTGTTCATAACAGCATAAGCTACCATACTACATACTGTAGTTTTTAAAGTAACTTATTTATGGCATTTGGAAGCCAAAGGGGGGGGGGGACCAAGGTCACAGAAATTGAAAATGAACATGTAACTGGTAGTAAGCAATGGAAAAGTCACTACGAATATTCTACCTGCAATTTATAGTTCTTGCATATTTGAAATACCATTACATAAATTATAATGCATAGTAAGGACTCCCTTTTAACAATACGTATCTGAAGTATAATTTATAACTGACAGAGTGAATACCAATAAAGTGAAGCTTTCTTAATCTAGAAATGTGTAGAATGAAGAAAAATGGACCTCAAAAATATTTTCTTATTAAGTTTTGAGCGTTAAACTGCATTTCCAACAAATTCTTTAGACTGCAGGTGTCTACAGTACGTTTACCTTTCCACTTAGTGCTGCAGGTTCAACACATATCCTTCGACACTGACAGAATAAAAGCAATATTTGATGGGATCATGGCATGCACAGGAGTAATACAAGTATTCAAATATCATCTTACAGTTCTGAAAGAAGTACTCACTTTTAATCTAGTAATATTTAGATTGTGACAAGATAAATTAGACGAAAAATTAAATTTTGGTTATCATCACCACATCTGGTTTGTTAATCAAAGTCCATATTTATTTTTAGAGCGAACGCAACTCTTAGATGCATTCATTTGTCATCTACTACACGTTTTGGCCAGTTTTGGCCATCATCATCAGGTAGCTTGCACAACTGACATGGAAAAGCAGAGTGAGGTGGAGGCCTCCCCTTTACAGTTAATACACCAGAATACACAATGACTTTCAGGTGAGGCATCCCCACTGTGTTTTCAATAATTACTAAAATGTATATACATTTTCAGTCTAACACAACCTTTATTATATATACTAAAACCAACTAGATGCACTAATTCCTCAAATTTATTTTTGGAATAAAACTCTACATGTTTTGGACACTCCTCCTGTCCATCATCAGGAGTTTTTCACTGTATACACAGCAAACCTGTATGACATATACCAATGCTGTGTGTACAGTGAAAAACTCCTGAAGATGGACAGACGAAATGTCTGAAATTGTAAAGTTTTATTCCAAAAATAAATTTGAGAAATTAGTGCATCTAGTTGGTTTTATTATGAGAATTTATCATAATGCATGGTCACCTGAATGTCAAATACAACCCTTATTATATATAATATAAATAAAAGAAAACCAAAAGATCATATTAGCGACATGTTTCGGCTTCTTTACAAAGCCATCACAATAGAGTTTCATCTAGTGATCCTGTACGAAAAATGAAAATACACTTCTAATCAATACATTGAATAATACTCCACATACATTAAAGAAAAAGGAGTCCCATGAAAAAGCAACTTTCCATTAACAGAGTGATGATGGAAATAAATAACATTGTAACACACAACTTCTACATAACTGCTCAAAAAAGACTCCAATCATAATTAAACACTATTTTAACATGTTTCTATTAAGTTATATTATTTTATAATTGTATTTCACATTTTTTATATATCATTTTTATATCAAATATTCTAATGTTAGCGAGATCTCATATTTTAAGGACACTGCTATTTGTATATCAAAATGCCTTTTGAGTTGCAGCCTGAAGGTGGCTTTATAAAGCAGCTGAAACATGTCGCTAATATGATCTTTTAATTATATTGTATATAATAAAGGTTGTGTTAGAATGAAAACTTGTATACATTTTATTAATGAAAATACACAAGTTTCAACTATTATTCCCTACAAGGGAATAATAAAGTATATACAAGAGTGGTTAAATGATTTCCAGTGTACGTTGTGAAATCTACCTGATGATGGTCAAAAACGGCCAGAACACCTAGCAGAAGACAAATGAATGCACAGTGTTCTAAGAGTTCTGTTCGTTCTGAAAATAAGTACAAACATTGATGAAAAATTAATTATACTCACAGTTTCATGTCAAGCAATGTTAAAATGCTACTATTCAATGTTTAACCCTGTTTCACTGTCATACACATTTCGTGGTTGAAAAAGACTCTATAGGACTTAATTTCAGATGATGCAATTTTACATGCAGAATAATAAATGCCTATGACAAAAACACTGGGAAAAATCTGTAGTCCTGGAACAGTGAAAATTATCTGAGTGTGAAAATTGTAATTATTGTAAGCAGAAATTTTAACCTCATTCAAAGAAATGATATCTGTATCATTTACGCAAATCTAAAAAGGTGACAATCACAAGACAGATTTAGACTGACTGATAACAGGCATTGAATTTCATGTACAAGCAAGTGGTCCTCAATCACTTGATCAAAAGTTTCCTAAAGGGCTCTTATGGAAGATGACACTTTCAGAGGCACTTCATTATCAGAAAAAGAACAAGAAACAGTAATCTTCTAAGACAAGGTATCAGCAGGATAAACCTTCAAGCTCATGGCATGACAGACTGTGCAGTATGTGGGCTTTGTTTTGTAACTGTTAGATGCAAGAAATATAGTAGCTTTTTATAACTATGTACATCTGGTTACAATATTATCCTTCAACTAATATATTATATAAACTTTATTTAAAACTGAACAGTATAAGGAAGTATGTGCTTGAAGGTGAAAAATTAACTAGGAGTTTTCAGACTAACAGAATTTTACTGTTATTGTCAACAAAGGAAACTGGCTAGCTGGAAAAGGAATATGGCTGAAGCACTGGTGATTCCTCTTCCAGCCAACATATTATATTAAACACATATAAGGTTCCTTCACTGATCCGGCACCAATTCCCAAATCAAAATCAGCAAAACCTAAACCCACCACTTACTGTGGTCAACATTTTAACTATTTGAAAATTTGTTTATCTTGTTTAATGACCACATCACAGCATATCTGTATGATGCATGATACACAACCCCAAACCCAACAGCAAAATTCAAATCCTTTACACCTTAATCTTCATTCTGCACCTCTTTGTTCTTAGGAACTATCTGGCTCAAACAGTCTCCACAGTGTATTCATGACCAACAGTTATTAAAATTACATACAATTATGGAAAAAATTATGGCATCATAGTTAAAAAAAAAATGAACTCTCTACGTCAGATACACATTTTAAAAGGCTTAAATGAATAAAACTGGATGTTAACAATTAAGAATTTCCTTGCATACAAGAGAGATTTCAAACAGTGTAAATGGTTTAAAAAAATTCTACTAATCTGAAGAAAACTACTGCAAAATGTTAGAGGAACTCTGTCTCCTACGTACTCATCTAAAGTCAAAATGCAGTTGAATGAAACTTTGTCAGTGGCAACTTATTATAAATGTGAAGAGCAGGAATGTGCCAAAGAGATGTTTGGTAAAGACTGTATGATTCTTCTGTTCCACATTGCTGGCACTTCCTCCAAATGTTTAAATTACTTGTAGAAAAAGTAATACCATATAAAAAAGGCAATGAAGAGGAAAAAAAGATGTATGCAGTGAATCACAAGCCTATTCTGTATTAATAGGATGCTGTACTGGAACACACACACACACAGCAATTCACTGAAAAACTTTTTAACAGATAATAAACAAAAAAGAAAACTAAACCGTACCTTATTCTGAATGTTAAATGCAAGAACTCAGACATAAGATTTACCCTTATAAGATGTAAAGGTTTTATAAATTGATTAACAAAGTTTATGATGCAAGAGTATGTAATGCTCTTGTAACTACTGACAATGAGCAGAAAAGTAAGACAGTTTTGATATGGAATGTTAATTCTTGCACAGAGCTGAGTAACATATCATATGCACAGAAATTACCCCCTGCTCCAAAATATTCTGTAACAAGTGCACAAACTTTGGACGGAAGTTGCTGGAAAAGGAGGTGAGCTTTCGATTGGCTTCTGATAGAATAAAATGCTAGTTGCTGTCCAGAACAATATCCAGATCAATGGATTTAAGAACCTCTACACCACGAAATTTCTGACTTAGCAGCTCCAGTAAACATTAATGTGTTTGGTACAAAAATATCAACAAATTTTTAGTATAATTTATCACTAAAATGCAAGCTAGATTTCCACCCATGTTTGTTTGTAATAAAATCTCTTTAGTCTCTACAAAACTGGATTAGACATTGCATGTTTAACTCATATGTCAGTAATACCATAAACATGGAAGGAAAGCTGTCCACCAATGAAAATATTAAATAACTTCTGATATATGTATATGTTACATCATTTATAATTAAACATCCACTGTACTTCAGATTCTCTTTGATATGCAAGTTAGGTTTCATAATCAACCAAACTTAATTCTAATCTACACCCTTTTTGGGTTATGTAGGTTTGTGGCATTTTCCAGCAGTCTTCCTCCTTTTCAAATAATGTGCAGCTACTGTTATACAATGCCAACAGCTGGCCTCCCACAGGACAAACTGGGGGCTGCTAAAATTCTGGGGACAGACCAAATTCTTAGAATACAGCAGAATATAATGCTCATGATATGAAGTAAAATTTACCTAAAAACAGCTCTGACTCTTACCTGGAAGTTCACACTAAATGGACAGACGTTTTAGTTGCCTATCACCCCAATTTTTGCAACCCAAAAAACACATTCAGTCTATGTTTTCTTAAAAGTGTATCTCCTCATATGCCAGCAAATGACATGCTTCCAAACTGCTGAATGGTTAGTTCAATATGTTTCAGGTTCCTGTTTAACTCTCACCTCACTCTTTATGCTTAAGTACAGTGATTTGTTAAAATGGACAGGAGTTCAAGCAGCCATATGCACCTCTCTTCTAACAAAATGTGCCATACATACTGTTAATTGCAAGACAAAATGTGACTAGTTCACTTATTATACATACTCATGCTATCCACATCGTCACCCGTTCAAAGTTTCAATTTTCAGTCAGTCTTGGGATGGATTTTGGTAGAGTCATTCTGCTGTTGCTCCTGCTGCAGACGCTGTAAATTTAATGACTGTACCTTCTGACGAAGCTGAGCTGTCTTCAGTTTTGTCATCAGCTGACTTGACTGCCATAACCAGTTTGCCTGTAAATTGAAGTTTGTTGAATTTCATTATATTAGGATTACACTAGTTTTTATACAAAGGTTATTGCAAAAGTAATATACCAACAGGTGCAGCATGATTTGGTTCCTGCACACACACACACACACACACACACACGGCAAAACACTGACTCCAATTCACCTCATCACTGTAGATGAGAATAATGTGATGAGCATGAAACAAGCTTCCATGTTGTGCAAACAAACTCCGTGGCCTTAGTCCGCACGCGAACTATACCGACAGAGCGACTGCCGCCAGTCGGCGAAGTTAGTGCCAACTTTTGCGGATAGAGGGGTGTCACGTGGTCAGCGCAATGGGTCCCCACAGCCGTTAATCTCTGTTTTCTAGACATGGAGCCACTACTTTTTTCATTCAAGTAGCTCCTCAATTGACCTCACGAGGCTGAGTGGACCCCATTCCAGACCCACTACTACTCAGAAAATCTGGTAGCGCCGGGGATCGAACCCGGGACCT